>Ga0256826_1000642_pt1 | contig 21304 bp, 23 predicted proteins | sample CV79metaG_FD_185975 | JGI IMG/M metagenome (GOLD analysis project Ga0256826, IMG submission 185975) | Hydrothermal vent microbial communities from East Pacific Rise, Pacific Ocean - CV79 | ecosystem: Environmental > Aquatic > Marine > Hydrothermal vents | place: Pacific Ocean: East Pacific Rise...
ATAAGAGAACTCTGAACCCATAAATGAGCCTGATTTATTTCTACTTGCTATTCTTTTTACTCTTTTAAGTGCTGGTAGATATAACCACTGGTCATCATCTCGGTCAAGATGCTCATGCCCAAGTGTCTTTGTTCCTTTTACATCGGCAGGGGTTAAAAAGGTAGAGATGGTTTTATCTCCGTTCTCTCCTTCAAGAGTTTTCATCTCTAGCTCTCGTACACTCTTTTGACCAGAGGCATTAATTAAAATCATCTCTGTTTGTGAAATTGAGCTTTCAAAACCGTCTGTTACTTTGTCAGATTTTTCGGCTATCTCTATATTGGTTAGTGCCATTAGGGTTGTGGCTGTTAGTAAGGTTGTTAATAATATTTTTTTCATTTTAGTTATCCTCTATAAATTTTTTTAATGCTTCTATATAGTTGGCAAATGCCTCTTTACCTTTGGTTGTAATGTGTACAACTGTTCTTGGTCGCTTTCCAACAAAAGTTTTCTCAATCAAGACATACTCCTCTTTTTCTAGTTTACTAAGATGGCTAGAGAGATTTCCATCGGTTACAGCAAGAGCCTCTTTTAGTGCTTTAAACGGCAATTCATCGTTGGTAATTAACACTGAAAGCAGTTTAGAACGCACAGGCTGGTGCAGAAGTGGGTCAAACACTACAACCAACCTTTTCTATCTTCTATTGATGCCAAGCAATTTAGGAAAAATGTCTCTTTATCTATCAAATGGCTTTTTATTTCACTTATTTGGCGTAATACCTCTTCTTTTTCATTCATCTATTTTCCTTTTCAAAGTACTTTGTATTACAAAGTATAATAGAATAAAACTTAAAGGTTTCTATTTTAAGAGACAAATTAATTTTCAAAAGGATTGTAGATATTTTTACTTGAATAGTGTAGGTTCGATTTTATCGAACAAGAAAACAATCTGTTCGATAAAATCGCATACGCGTCAACCTAAGCCCAAACACAGTCATAAAATGGAGCAGAGGAGAGAATTAATTCAAGAGAGGAAAGCCGTTTTTTCCTCTTGTCTCGTAACATTCGGGGGATATTCTCTTCAATCTTTTGAAGAAATAATTTGATGGAAAACTCTAAGGCAAATAGTCGCTGAAACCTATCTCTACTAAGAATCCATTTAAAAAACTTCTCATAGCTTAACTCTCTGCCTATCTTCTTGGCTAAGAATACTGCATAATTTTCAAAATTACTTATCAATAAAATAGCAATAAGTTTAGCATAGATAAAACATAAAGTTCTGTTCCCGTTTGTACCTGTTACTCTATCAATTTTGAAAATAGATTTCCATCTTTTAAAGACCAATTCAATACTCCATCTAAAACGATAGATTGTGCCTATATATTGAGGAGCAATCATCTCTTTAGGAATATTTGTAATAAAAATTACATATCTTTGAAGCTCTAAAGTGCTTTTTGTTGGGGTTTTTCTTAGCTGTTTGTATTTTTTATTTAAAGCTCTTACTCTTTGCTCATATATCTCATTAGATACACGAATAGCAATTAATCTTGTTGGAAATTTTTGAGTTGAAATTTTGACTTTTTCATCAATGATTTTATGATTTTTTTTAGACTTTAAAAAATCTAAAAATTCAATCTTCTCATCATCAACATAGAGCGTTGTCGATAAAAAATATCGACTAAGATAATAAGCTCCTCTCTCTTCTATCTCTTTAAATCTTACTATCTTGAAAAAACCTAAATCTCTTAATACTAAATCATCTTTTTTCAATATTGGAATAATCTTTTTTGTAAATTTAGCATCACTTTTATTCCATGAGGCTATCTCTAACTTCTCTATGCTATTTTGGGTTATATTATAATTCAGATATATTTTTAATGCTGAGGATGAAGCTTTCCCTCCTGAACCTTTATATTTATTCTTTAAATCTTCTGGAAGTGAGATAGAGCTATTATCTTCTATATATGTATTTTTGAAAGGACTCAATAATCCCTTAATCTCTTTATTTATGGGCTTATATCGCTCTTTTAATATAACTTCTGTTACTTTTTTCAGATAATCAACACTTTTTTTTGGTGCAGTCTTTTGTTTAAACCTTGTCTTGTTAAACTTGTTCCATAATCTTCTGACATATTGCTACATAAATTTTCATCTGACATTATAGAATCACTATTTACACTCATCAATGTTCCTATAAAGCTTAATCCTGTGATTTTTACTTTTCTAGCTATAAAACCTGTACTTTTTGCTAACTCTTCTATTTTTGCTTGATATTTTTTTATCTCTTTTGGTATAATACTTCTCATCATTTCTCTTTTTGGTTTAAGTTGAAATGATAACAAAGCCCTATTTTATTAGGGCTTATCTTCTTTTTTTTTCTTCAAATTTTCAATTTATTAAAGATATTTTCCTTAGGTTGACGCGTATGCGATAAAATCGAACCTACAACTTTTAAGCATTAGTTCTTTGTTACAACCAAACCTACTCGCCTATTTGAGCAACAGTAAACTTTCCAGATGAAAGTTCAGTTAAGAAATCTTCTAAAGAGTAGGTTTGTCTTGCATCTTGAGTCATAAGATGGATTAAAATATCTCCTAAGTCAATTACAACCCACTCATCACTCTCATCTATATGTAAAAAATCCTCTCCAAGAGGTTTAAACTCTATCTTTAAATTGTCTGATAGTGCTGATGCGTGTTTTCCACTTAAAGCACTTGCAATAATTACTCTTTTTGCTAAATAGTCTACATTCTCTAAGTTAAAAGATTCTATCTCATCTGCTTTTTTTGAATCTAAAAATGTAACTATTTTTTCTACTCTTTCGTCTATATTCATGTTATGAATTTTCCTTTATTTTCTATTTTTTTTGGTTACGTATTTGGGTTGAGCTAATATTGGCATCAACATCTAATATTATAAAATCTCTTAATTTTTCACTCTTGATTGGATAACCTGCTCTTGAAGCGATAACCCATGTGATATTTTCATTAAGCCATTCGAAATTATACCATCTATCAATAGAGTTTAAATTGTCTGCTCCAATTATAATATAACCTACAGTATACTTTTTTTGAAAGTGAGACACCGTCTTAAATGTTGGTGTGGCTTCGCCCTGCTCTATCTCATAATCAGACACCATCACTTCTGAAAAGGGCTTAAACATCTCTACACAGAGTGCAAAACGCTCTTTTGGTGTGGCATGGAATTTAGTTTTAAAGGGATTTAAAAAAGTAGGAACAACAACCAATCTGTCAATATCTAAAGTTTCTAAAGCCTCTTCAACTACCAATTTATGCCCAAAGTGTGGAGGGTCGAAACTACCACCAAAGAGAGCAACTCTTTCTAATCTATCTTTAAACAAGCAATAACCTCTATTTATGTAACATATAAGCAATTTTAGCATAAGTATCTAAAAAGGTACGAACTCATCAAAAAAACAAAGGGATAAAGTAATGGCAGTAAAAGTTGCAATTAATGGTTTAGGAAGAATAGGAAGATGTGTTGCAAGGATTGTAGCAGATAGAGATGATTTAGAGTTGGTAGCAGTTAACGCTAGTGGAGCAGAGAATATTATTGAATATGGATTAAAATATGACTCGGTTCATGGTACAAGAAAAGATGTATCTGTAAAAGATGGTTTTGTAAATATCGGTTCTACAAAAGCAAAACTCTTTGGTGAAAGAGAACCTGCAAAGATTGATTTTGTTGGGTGTGGAGCAGAAGTTGTTATTGAGTGTACAGGTGTATTCTTAACAAAAGAGTCGGTACAACCATACCTTGATGCAGGTATTAAAAGAGTTGTATTCTCTGCTCCTGCAAAAGATGATACAGCAACTTTTGTAATTGGTGCTAACGAAGATGAGTATGCTGGAGAGGCTGTTGTATCAAATGCAAGTTGTACAACAAATGGTCTTGCTCCTGTTGCAAAAGTACTTGATGATGCTTTTGGAATAGAGTCAGGACTTATGACAACCATTCACTCTTATACAGGTTCTCAACCAATTCTTGATGGAAAACATAAAAAAGACCCAAGAAAAGGTCGAAGTGGTGCAACAAACTTGGTTCCAACCACCACAGGTGCAGCAAAAGCGATTGCAAAAGTTCTTCCTCAGCTAAAAGGAAAACTAAATGGTCAAGCGATTCGTGTCCCTACTCCTGATGTATCAATGGTTGATTTAACGGTTAATCTTGGTAAAGAGGTAACTGTAGAAGATGTTCAAGAAGCATTTACAAAAGCGAGTGAGGGTTCTCATAAAGGTATTTTAGGTGTTGATAATGAATTTAGAGTCTCTCAAGATTTTGTTGGCGAAGAGCAAAGTACCGTCGTAGCAATGGACACCATTCAAGTGATTGGTGGAAATATGGTAAAAGTTCTATCTTGGTACGATAATGAGTGGGGTTACTCGGTACGTCTGGTAGATATGGCAGTTCATGTAACAAAAGGAGCATAAGTTGAAAACATTAAAAGATATTGAAATAACAGGAAAAACAGTATTTATCAGGTGTGATTTTAACGTTCCAAAAGATGAAGATGGAAACATTACCGATGACCGAAGAATTCGTGGTGCATTACAATCTATTCGTTACTGTTTAGACCATGATTGTAAAGTTATTTTGGCCTCTCACTATGAGCGACCAACACCAAATGTTTATGAAGATAAATACTCTTTGGCAACAGTGGTCACAAGACTTCATACACTGCTTAGATTGGCTTCTGATATTAAGTTGGCAAAAGATGTAGTTGGAGCTGATGCAAAAGCAAAAGCTGCTACTCTTAAGACAGGAGAAGTTCTTGTTTTAGAGAACCTTCGTTATGAAGAGGGTGAGACTAAAAATGATATAGAGTTTGCAAAAGAGTTGGCATCAATGGTTGATATTTATGTTAATGATGCCTTTGGTGCATGTCACAGAGCTCACGCCTCTATTGATGCAATGGCAAGACTCTTTGATACAGACCACAGAGCAGCAGGATTCTTACTTAGCAAAGAGGTTAAATTCTTTGATAAAACATTGGCAAACCCAATTAGACCATTTGTAGCTGTTGTTGGTGGTTCTAAAGTTTCTGGAAAACTAGAAGCACTAAGAAAACTACTAGACAAAGTTGACAAAGTTATTGTAGGTGGAGGAATGGCATTTACATTCTTAAAAGCACAAGGGTATGAGATTGGAAACTCATTGGTAGAAGACCATCTGCTAGATGAGGCAAGAACCGTTATGATTAAAGCCCGTAAAAAAGGTGTTAAGTTCTATCTACCAGTTGATGTTATTGTTGCACCAGAGTTCTCGGACACCGTTCCTGCAAAATATGTAACAACCCAAGAGATTCCTAATAATTGGATGGGGCTTGATATTGGACCAGCATCATCACGACTCTTCCGTTCGGTTCTAAATGATGCACAAACCATTATTTGGAATGGACCAATGGGTGTTTACGAGATGGACAAGTTTGCAAAAGGAAGCTTGAAAATGTCTCATAACATCGCTGACTCTAATGCCACAACCATTGTTGGTGGTGGAGATACAGCCGATGTTGCTCAAAAAGCAGGAGATGTCGAAGAGATGACTTTTGTAAGTACAGGTGGTGGAGCAAGTCTTAACCTAATCGAAGGTAAAGCCCTCCCTGGAATTGAAGCCTTAAAATCATAATCCCGTAGGGTGTTGTCCCCTGACAACACCTCTAATCCCAATTTTATTACACTACAAAAAGGTAACCATTGATATACGCAGCAAATTTCAAAACAAATCACACAAGACAATCTACACGAGAGTATCTCGGAAAACTTCAACCTCAACTTATGAAGAAAAATCCTGAGGATAAGGTCTATATCTTTCCTCCATTAACAGCACTGGATGATTATGAAAGCAGTGACTTTATTATTGGAACACAAAATGCTTATCCTATAGAGAGTGGTGCATATACGGGTGAAGTTGGTTTAGAGCAACTTGCAGAGTTTAATATCAATACCATTCTTATAGGTCACAGTGAACGCCGAGATATTCTAGGTGAATCACAAGAGCAAGTAGCCAAAAAATTTGCCTTTTTCAAAGAGCAAGGTTTCGAGATTATCTACTGTATTGGTGAATCTTTAGAGGTAAGAGAGCAAGGGTTAGAGGCTGTTATGACCCATCTACTATCTCAATTTGAAGGGATAGATACAACTTATGATAACTTTGTTGTAGCCTACGAACCAATCTGGGCAATAGGAACAGGAAGAACAGCATCTGTAGAAGAGATTACAGAGACACATAATGCACTTAAAAAAGTTGTCAATAAACCTCTACTTTATGGTGGAAGTGTAAAGGGTGCAAATATTGCCGAAATTTCAGCTATTGAGAATGTAGATGGTGTTTTAGTGGGTGGTGCTTCACTTAAAACAGATACTTTTTTAGAGTTGGTTTTACATTAACTAAAGCCATATAGCTTATCGCGTAGGGTCGGTTTACCAACTACAAAATAAGCATTCGTCTTAGTTTGTGGTCGATAAATCGACCTACAGCTTCTCCTTTAACCCATCAAAACAAAGTCCCCCACTCATAATAGCAGGACTAAAACCACCAGCAATAACCCATTGACCTACAAAATATAGATTTTTAACATACTTTGATTTAACTTGTGGAACTCTAAAAAACTGCTTTGGTGTTGGTTTAAATCCATAGGCTGTTCCGTTTGGAGTTTTGATGTATCTTTGAACGGTTTTTGCTGTTCCCACTTCGGCATACTCTACCAAATTTGATATGTTTGGGTAGTGCTTTTCTAATCTTTGTAGGGTTGTTTTTATCAATACCTCTTTTTTATCTTTATACTCTTGGTCACTTAAACTGCTCCACTCTTTTATAGAGTCCATTGTGGTTGTTACACCAAATGATTTACTGCTATCTTTGGTCAATCCTGAATCTAGTTGAGAGTAGTCTACAAATATAAAAGCTCTGTCTAAAATATCTTTTTCTATCTCTTTTTTAAAATCATCCATAGAGGTCATATTATCAAAGATAAAGTTGGAGTAGGCTCGTTCTCCATAAACCTCTTTTAGATTTTTGCTAAACCCAAAATAGATGGTTAATAGTGAATTGCCTATCTCTTTTGTCTCATTGAAGTAAAGAGAATAAAGACTATAGGTCTGCTTAGGCGATAGATTAGAGATAACCTCATCAATAGAAATCTGCTTTCTCTCTTTATTATGAATATACTTTAGAGTATTATCTTTAATTGAGACAACATTAGCACCAGTTAAAACCTCTCCTCCATTGTCGGTAATCACTTTTGCCAAATAGTCACTAAGTTTTCCACTGCCACCCTTTATAAAATAACCCCCACCCTTGTAGTATGAGTGTTGAGCCACAGCATGGAGCAGAAAACTTAATGTTTTTGGGGTATCGTTGTAGTATTGAACATTTGTATTTAAAATAAGCTTTAGTTCATTATCATCTATAATTTTATCTAAAACCTCACTTACACTTTTTGGTCGATAAAGCAAAATATCCCAAAAGAGAAAAGGAAAAAGAGCATAATCGTACCAAGAGCCATTTTGAAGTCTACCTAAACTGGTTGCTATCTTCTCTATAAGTCTAAAGTAACTCTCTATCCCCTCTTTTTCTAGTGGAAACTTTTTGGTTAGTGTATCTTTTGCCTCTTTAATTCCATTAGGCATTCTAAACTTACTATATTTGGTATTGACCTCAAAAAACTCATCTGCTTTTATAAACTCTACATTGTTATATACATCTAATTTATTAAAAATATCAACAATTTGTGGATTTGTATAGACCCCATCCATCTCATGAAGCCCAACTTCACAACGGAATCCACCTTTTCGTTTAAATGTTGTGGCACACCCACCCACAATATTATGCTGTTCTAGTATGGTAACCTTGTGACCCTCTTTTGCCAATAATGCACCTGCTGTTAAACCACCTAAACCTGCCCCGATTATGGTTATTTTTTTCATATCTATATACCTTTTATAAGTATTTATTTTTTAGATAATAACCTATATAATTTTTTTTGTCATTCAACTGGTTTAACAAACAATAATATTCCAAATTTGTAGGGTTAATTTTTATTGTATCTTCTTTTTAGTTGACTTAAATATTGTGGAGTTATATCAAGCAAAGAGGCTATCTGATATTGAGGAACTTTTTCTAAAAGGAATGGGGTCTTTTTCATAAAATCATCAAAACGCTCTTGTGCTGTCTTTGTTTGACGTTCTATGGTCTGATTGTGCAAATAAGAGTATGCCTCTTGGCTCATGAGTCGTCCAAACCGTTCCCCTTTTTTTAGTTTATCATAAAGAAACTGCACATCTTTATAGTCAATAGAGAAAAGTTCACAATCTTCTATAACTTCAATATTGAGCCGAGATGAAATTTGATTTAGAAAACTATCATAATCAATAACAAAGAGGTTAACCATATGAGAGTTTTTATCGTTAAAAAATATACTCCATGTGTAATCTTTACCATCTTCAGTAATAATATAGGCACGTACCAATCCACTCTTAATAAAACGTAATTGAGTACAAGTATCACCTATATGTAAGATGGTCTCTCCCTTTTTAAACCGTTCTACTTTTAGCTTCGATTTAAAAAGAGTCCACTCTATAAAATTATAAGGAATATACTTCTCTATAAATATTTTGTATTGAGAAAACATACTACTCTAAAGATAAAACAACTACCACTCAAATCTCTCTGTATACTTTTGTGTATAGTGGTATTTTTTAATAGCAAAAATTAAATTATAGAGCAACCATCCAAAAGAGAGCAGAAGTAAAACAGCACTTAATAGATCAAAAAATATCAAATCAAAAAAGAGAGAAAATCCAAAAGAGATTAACATTGTACCATGAATATAAAAATGTTTTTTTACTGTTTTAGGATGAACTATATCGTGCATCATTGGGGCTTCGATGTAACCTTGATTTGACAAATGAAACCATGTTAAGAATGGAACTATTTTATAGGTCATGGCAAAAATTATACTTAAGACAAAACCTATAAAAGCCAAATAACTAAACATTTTAACTTCAAGATTAATCTCTGTAAAGACATCTAAAAGTGTAATCAACATACTGGTAATAAAGAGTCCCATACCCAAACGCCAAAACCACACAGTAGCATCAGAAGTTGGTCGTTTACGTCGATACAATCGATGAATGGTAGTACCAGCATAGAGCATAAATAGAACCGTTAAGATAACCGTAATAAACTGAAATTCAAACGCCATAAAGATTGCCATACTCTTGAAAAAAAGTAATGTAAATATACCCATTGTCAAATAAGTACTCATCCAAATTGGATATTTTGGGGTTACATAAAACATCTCAATAACCTGAAAAGAGACAGAGATAATAAGAAGAGAAATCCAACCAAAAAGTGCAAAAGAGTAATGAATCTCTTTAACTCTTAGAAATAAGAGACCATCCAAATAACCACCCAATGATAAAAGAAGGTAGATACCCAAAATAATGGTTAAAAGAAACGATACCAAAGAGAAAATCATCCCTTTTGATGAGCTAGAATGGTCTTTTATCTGTATAAGCTCTTTTAACATTAGATAGAGTGCATAGAGTAATCCAATACCCAAATATGCCGAAGCTAAAAAATAGAGAAGAGGAATAGAGCTGTCTGCAAAAGCATACAACTGAATAAAAAGACCAACCACAAACAACAGGTGAACAACCGTTGCTTTTTGAGTTGGCATAGCAATCACAACCCCTGCAATGACAGGAAGCATCTGAAAGAGCGAACCCAACATAAAAGATGCCATAACACCCAGTGCAAGAATATGTGTAATAAGAACAGACTTGTTTCCTGTTAAAGAGGAACTAAGACCCAAACCATCTACAATAAGAAAAATACCCAACAAGATTCCAAAAATAGAAGCTGTTACAAAAAATCTTAAAACAACGGAAATAGGAGGAGCTTGTTCTAAAGATAAACCACCTTGATTAAACATCTAACAACTCCTCTAATCTGATTTCTGAATTTTTACTAATAAGAATATGCCATATCTCATTAGAGTCTTGAACTACAAGAGAAAAAAAGCCTTTCTCTTTTGCAATCTCTAAAAGAGGAACAGGCTTTCGAATATTTAACATATACAGGTACGCTTCATCCGACATAGACTTCAGATGAAAAAGAGAGCTTTGCAAAGGTTCAGGATGTTCCATCTCCCTTGCATCAAGAAAAATTTTATCCATAATCTTAAAGATTAAAGCTCTATAGCTTTCATGGTCACCAGTATTGACTCTTTCTGCTCTGGTGGAATCATTCTATCACACATGGCATAGAGCATCTGCTCCTCTTTCATGTTGTGTTGTTGCAATAGAATCATCATAGACTCAGCCATAGATAAATAAGCATCAGCATCTCTGTTTTCAACAGCTCCAGCCATTTTACCTATTAAACCACGTACCTGATCATGTTCATGACGCATTACTCGTGTAGGTCCCTCTGTACTTCCTGAAATCTCTTCAAAAGTAGGAAAGAGAGAATCCTCCTCTTTTTTAAAGTGTTTAAGTGTCTCGTCAGCAAAAAGTAAAAACTGTTTTTCTGCCTCTTCAAAATTCCCATCTATTACTGACTTCTCTGCAACTGTAAATAGCTCATCACAATCTCGATGTTCATTTCTCATATAACTTGAAATTATCATACTTTAATCCTTTTAATTGGCAAAAATTATAGAATAATATAGATAAGAGTATATTGATATATATCAATATTTTTAAACAAAAAAGTAATTAAGAAGCCTCTCTTAAGGCTTTATTTATAATATATTTAAATAAATAAAAATAATATTCAATTGATATTATTCCGATATAATTTTGTTTATCATTTAAAAAAAGGATTGATAAATGTATATAAAAACCATATTATTTATGGCATTAACCTCTATTTCCCCCCTTCTAGCAAACAGTATGACCATCAGTGCCGATACAACCATTGACAAAGATGATTATGCAACACTAGAGACTTCAGGAACATGTGAAAATAATGCCCTTATACCCTCGTTTACATGGACTGTAAATGAACATTTGGCAGATGGTGTCTTCTCTACCGAAGATATTTTCTATTTTTTTCCCTCTCCAGAATGGACAGAGACCACATATCATGTAAATGCAACCATGCACTGTAATGGAGAAGCCGACACAACAAAACAGGTCAAAGTAAGTACCCTTACCCAAAACTGTGAACATCTTACCTCAAATGGAACATGTATTAAATATAATCTTGATGCAGAAAAATATAATTTATATGTAAAACATGGAGATAAGCCAGTATTTACTCTAGAACATCTTCAATATCAAGGACATGCTAATAGTATTGAGAATGTCAACTTTATACCATTTTCTGATAACTCATATCTAATCTCTTGGAGAGCATTATATTCAGAAGCAACAGCAGGAAATCGTCACCTCTATATGCGACGACTTGATGAGGGAGAGGTCGTAAGCAGTAAAGATTTCCTTCTAGGAAGAGAGTCTCGAACCCCATACCTTACTCTATTAAAAAATGATAATTTTGTGGTTCAGTGGTGTAATGATTATGTTCACAATCTTCGACTCTATGATAAAGATGGAGATGAGATACATAGATTAACTCATGGTTCCCGAAATCTGATGAGTTATTGTGGAAAGAAAGCTGATATTACCCCTCTTGATAATGGAGGTTTTACCTATCATATAGGTGAGTATAGTAAAACTTTTGATAGCATGGGAAATGCTATATAATTAAAGCAAAAGAAGAGAGAGCCATAACTCTCTCTTTTAATCTATCCAAACAAGATGTTCGTTCCCAATCCAAGCCAAAAAGATATAAATCATTAAGGTAATTAGAGGAAAAAACCAAAAAAGCCAAGGTTTTTTTTCAGAAAAAATATAATATATAAGCCCCCCGTATGAAAATATCACGGCAACCAAATGGATTAAAAATAGAGGCATAAGCGAACGCATTACATTACCTACCAGTGCCAAACCAACGATAGAAGTTAGAACAGCAAAAGAGAGAAGCATCTTTGATACATCTGACTCTCTTTTATAAAATAGTATAATTAGACCGATAGCAAAAAGAATGGCTAAAACGATAATAGCTCTCATAAAATACTCCTTATATCTTATCTACAACCTCAATACCCAAAATATTTAGAGACTTCTTAATCACATTGGCTGTCAATTTTGCCAACTGTAGACGGCTCATTTTAATCTCATTGGGTATATCATCTCTTAAAATAGGATTTAACTCATAGAACTTCATAAAGGTGGTTACCAAATCATAAAGATATGTTGTAATGGTGTGTGGTGTTGCTTCGATAGAGGCTTTAATTAAGGTATCTTCAAACTTCAATAGCATAAGTGCCAAACGATGTTCAATCTCATCATTAACCATGATATTACCAACAATCTCACCATTATACTTTCTTAAAATAGATTGAACTCTTGCATAGGCATACTGCATGTACATTGCTGTATTCCCATCAAACGAAAGCATTTTATCCCAAGAGAAGATATAGTTAGATTCACGATGAATACTTAAATCGGCATACTTAACAGCACCTATACCCAATACCTTGGCTGTATGATTTAACGCTTCTAGAGTATATGAATCAGGCTCTTTAATCGAAGCTTTTGCTTTGATAACAGCTTCATCAAGTAAATCAACCAATTTAACAGTGCCACCATCTCTAGTTTTAAATGGTTTTCCACCCTTATCCATCATTGTTCCAAAACCGATATGCTCTAATGCCACATCTTCATCAACCATTCCAGCTTTTTTTGCGATGGTAAATACCTGTTTAAAGTGTTGACCCTGTCTTGCATCTACCACATAACATATTCTATTGGCTTTTAGCTCTTTTGCTCTAAACTCTAAACCTGCTAAATCGGTGGTGGCATACAGATACCCACCATCCCCTTTTTGAACAATAACAGGCGTGTCAGACCCCTCTAAAAAGACACACTCTGCACCGTCTGATTTGGTCGATAACTCTTTCTCTTGAAGTGTTTTAATCACAGATGGAAGTTTAGGATTATAGAAACTTTCAGCACGAACATCGTCACGTGTTAAGTTAACTCCTAATTTTTCATAGACCTCTTCACAATGCCCCAACGAAGCATCAATAAAACTCTGCCATAGCTTTAAGCAGTGTTCATCTCCACTCTGAATCTTTACAACATACTCTCTTGCTTTATCTGCAAACTCTGGGCTTTGGTCAAATCGTACTTTAGCATCTTTATAAAACTGCTCTAAGTCTTTTAGCTCTTGGGTATTTCCATCAGTGTTTTTCTCTTCTAAGTAGGCTATTAGCATACCAAACTGTGTACCCCAATCACCAATATGGTTTTGACGAATAACATCATCACCTAAAAACTCCAGCAGAGTTGCCAAAGTATCACCAATAATAGAAGAGCGAAGATGCCCAACGTGCATCTGTTTAGCCATATTTGGACCAGAGTAATCAACCACTACTCTTTTAGGATTATCTATATACCCCACCCCTACTCTATTGTCATCTATAATAGCGTTTGTCTCTTGAGAAAGCCAATCATTTTTCAACCAAATATTGATAAAACCAGGTCCTGCGACCTCTACTCTATCTATCATTGTTGTTGTGTCAATATGCCCTACAACATTTAAAGCAATTTGTCTTGGATTTTGTCTTAAAACTTTAGCCAGTTTCATAATACCATTAAATTGGTAATCCCCAAATTCAGGTTTTGTAGCATCAGATATAATAATATCATCTGCTTCAATATCAGCATTTTTCAGTGCATTTTCAATAATTTTACTAAGTTCTTGTTTGATTTTCATAAGTGTTCCGTGATTTGTAGAGATAAAAAGTATGGCGTATTAAAATACACCTTTAAATATATTTGGTGCAATAAATTGCACCTTACGCGTTATGCTTTTGGAGCAGTAGTAGTTGTTGTCGGTTTAGCTTCTGCAACAGTCTCTTTTGTATCAGATTTAATCTCTTTAGGAGTCTCTTTAGCTTCTGCTTCTTTAGGCTCATCATCTTTTACAGCACTCTTGAAGTCCTTAATACCTTTACCAAGTCCCTTTGCTAATTCTGGTATTTTTTTACCTCCGAAAAGTAGTATAACTACTCCGACGATAACGGCTAATTCTATTCCACCTGGCATATTCTATATCCTTTGATAAGTTTTCTCACCATAAAAAGTGAGATTGATTTAAAGGATTATACTCTATTTTGGTTAATTTTTCCAGTTTTGTACCAATTTATCTAACTCTTGGGAGCTTTGTTTCAATCTAGAAGCATTTGCAATAGTGATAAATTTAGAAGATGCAAGTTCAATAATATCGTTAATAATTACAAAATCAAACTCATTAACAGCCTTAATTTCGCTCTTTGCATTCTCTATACGACGTTCAATTACATCTTTTTTATCTGTACATCTGGCATACAATCTTTTTTCAAGTTCACTTAATGTTGGAGGTGTAATAAAAGCAGAAGTTACATAGTCACCCATTTTAGCTCTTACCAAACGATGCCCCTGAACATCAATATCAAAAATAACCAATTTCCCCTCTTCTAAGGCTTGATTCACAGGTTTTAAAGATGTACCATAATAGTTTCCATGTACCGTTGCATACTCTAAAAAATCTCCTGCTTTAATTCCCTCTTCAAACTCGTCATAGCTTACAAAATAGTAATCAACTCCATCTCTCTCACCCTCTCTGGGTTTACGTGTCGTTGTAGAGATGGAAAAATAATACTCCCCAATATGTGGACTAGCATGATTGATAATGGTACTTTTTCCAGCCCCAGAGGGACCAGAAAGAACTAAAATAGCACCCTTCATCTACTTATCTTTTGGAAATTTAATACTAATTTTAATATTAGCACCTGCCAATAAGCCACGTAATGTCTCAATAGGCAAAGAGGTCAAAGTATCAGCCAACATCTCAGAACCAACTTCTGAAGAGACTTTCACTTTTTTTGCTTTTCGCTTTTTCTCTTTTTTACTGCTCTCAACAAGATTAACGGTTGCAGGTTGAGTTGTCATTAACTCTTCTAGCTCCATGGTTACACTCTCTTCATTGTTAAGAATATCTTTAATCGTTGAAAGTTCATTCTCATCTAAAATTTTTGTCTCAATTTTAGGCTCAATCTCTTTTGGCTCACTGCTTAGAACTTCAACTTTATCAGCACTCTTTTTTTCAACTTTTTTAGTCTCAAGAGTCTCTTTTTTCTCGACAACCTCGTTTTTCTCTACAACTTTTTCTACTAAATCTATCTTCTTTTCATCCTCTTTGGTTGAACTATCTAGATTTAAATCAAAGTCATTATTATCTAAATCAAAATCAAACAGATCGTTGTTCTCTTCTTTTTTTTCACTCTTTTTCTCTTTATCTTCTTCTAAAGCAATAAACGACTCTTCAAGCTTATCATCACTCTTTAGGTCAAGCTCAAACAGTGATTCACTCTCTAGTTCTGCTTTCTTTAGAGGAAATGCCTCTTCTAACTGCTCATCAAAAGATTTATTGTCATCTTTTAACTCTGCAAATATATCTTCATCTTTATTCTCTTCTTTAACTTTACTTTCGGTAGATTTTTCATCAACAATTGTTGTTAATTTATCTTCAAAATTAAGATCATCATTTAATGAACGTAAAAAATCATCTCTCTTCTCCTCTTTAGGAGTCTCTAGCAAATCATCTTTTTTCTCTTCAACTTCAACACTACTCTTTGTAGAGAGACTGCTCTCTTCTACCAATCGAATAACGGCTGAAACTTCTGAAGGTAAAAATGGTTTCAAGATACTTATATCAAACAACTCTTTACTATTTTTATCATCTTGTGCATAAAAAAGTACCCGTTTTTGTGTTTGAATATTTTTTGAGATAGCACTATCCACATCTTTGTTCCAAGAGTCAGCATCAACAAAAACAATATCATAATGGTTATTACTTACTTCATTAACTTCTTGAACTTCATCAATCTGTATCTCTTCTTTTCTTGCACTTAATGCCGTTAACCTAGATACGACTGGATTACTATTTATTAATAATATTTTCATTTTTACTCCTAAAGTTCTATCTAATATTCTAATTTTATTGAATAATTTTAGTATAATTCGCGTTTAAACAAGATTAAATAGGATTTTGTATTAATTTAACTTTAATATAAACTACTATATAAAATTGATAATAATAATTTTAAACTTTAAAAATATGCTCCTTGTTAAAATTCAAGTGAAAATATTAGGAGAAAGCCATGTTAGAGCTATTTGTTGATACCATTTTTAATATTGGCTATTTGGGCTTCTTTTTCTACATGATTGTTGTAGGTACATTCATTCCTCTTCCTACACAATTAATTCTTCTTCCTGCTGGTTTTTTAGCCTCACAAGGCAAACTTGACATAACTATGGTTCTGTTGGTTACAGCAACAGGAACAACCATTGGAGCAACAATTAACTATTTTATGGCAAATTATATTGCCAAACATTGGATAGATAAGGGTAAAGTCTTGAAAATTAAAAAATTTTTTAATAAATATGGAAAGCTATCTGTAGCATTAGCCCCTCTTAGTTTTGGATTAGGACAGTACATCTCTATTCCAGCAGGTATGGCAAAGATGGATTTAAAGTGGTTTATTCCTCTTATCTTTAGCTCAAATGCTTTATGGAACTTTGCCATGCTTATGATTGGATATATGTTTGGAGAGGATGCCAGTTCAAAAGTCACCTATTTAATTGCAGGTGGAGCAACATTGGTTATTGTTTTGATTGGCTCATTTGTCTACAAAGAGTTTAAAAATATGTAAGGGACAATTGCGATTGCACCATTTTAAATAAATTTTATATCTTTGGTGCGATAGCAATCGCCCCCTACAGAATATTGTGGCTATAATGCCGAAAAAATTATCAAAAAATATTCAAAGGAAACCGATGTCAACCTATATATTTGGACATACTACACCCGATTCAGACTCTATTGTTGGAGCAATCTCACTCTCTTACCTAAAAAATCAGCTTGGTGAAGATTGCATAGCATCAAGACAAGGTGAAATCAATCCTGAAACAGCATTTATATTAGAGAAATTTGGTTTTGAAAAACCACTACTTAAAACAGAATATGCAGGAGAGTCTGTCTACTTAATTGACTTTATGGAGTCTTCTCAAAGCCCTAAAGATATTGCAGAGGCTACTATTTTAGGAATTGTAGACCACCACAAACTAGGAGACCTAAAAACAGACGCACCACTAGAGATGTGGGTACGCCCTGTTGGTTGTTCAAATACCATTGTAAAGCAGATGTTTGACTATTTTGATATAGAGATTCCAAAAGAGTTAGCAGGAATGATGATGTGTGCTATTTTAAGTGACACCGTTATTTTTAAATCTCCAACCTGTACAAAAGAAGATACAAAAGCATGTAAAGAGTTGGCTCAAATTGCAGGAATTGAAGATTACAAAAAAGTTGGTATGGAGATGTTTATTGTAAAATCAGACGTACTAAATGACACAAAAAGAGCATTGGTTCTAAGAGATTTCAAAGATTTCAATATGGGCAGTAAAAAGATTGGTGTAGGTCAGCTGGAAGTTGTTGATTTAACTGTTTTTGACAATATGAAAGAGGAACTCTTTGAGGCAATGGCAGAGATAAAAGCAGAGGGAGAGAGAGACTCTGTTCTACTTTTATTAACCGATATTATGCAAGAGGGTTCTCAACTACTGGTATTGAGTGACGATAAAGATAAAATAGAATCTGCATTTGAGGTTACTTTAGAAGATAATCAAGTTTGGCTTCCAAAAGTAATGAGCCGTAAAAAGCAAATTATCCCATTTTTAGAGAAACAGTTCTAGTTTATTAAATATAATGTTCCCAATCTCTATGGAATTATGGTAAGATATAATTTCATTAAAATTGGGAGATTCACTATGAAAAACAACATTAACTACTTAAAAGCAACGCTTTTACTTACAGGACTACTATTTCTAGGGTGTGAAACAGGTGTCGATGTCAACAAACCTGCAACCAATACAGAGAGCCAAAATCAAGAAGCACCTGTATTATCTGGAATTATAGACAAACCCCATAATCAAGTAATTACAAGTCAATCGGGTCAAAAGCTATCTATAAAAAAACTCTACTCAAGCTCTGCTCAACCAGGCTACTATTTACAAGTTGGTTTTTTCGAACGATACAAACCAAATACAACCTTTGAACGACAACTTCAAAACTCAAATTTAAAATATACAATTCTAAATAAAAATGGAGACTATTACGCTCTTATTGGTGCATACAAATCATACAATCAAGCACATTCAGAAATTAGTACCGTAAAAGCAAGACTTCATAAAAACAGTTTTGTTGTTCATGTTCTTCGACCATAAATAATTAAATAGAGTAGGGTCAATAAATCAACCCTACTCTAAAAACTTCAAAATAATCTCTTGACAACGCTTCAAGCTAAAGAACTTTTTATTATTTTTACCATCTAACAATAGGCATATATTTCCACGAATATCTTCTATTTGCAGTTTTACAAGATTTCCATTAGAGACAATATCTCTTATTTTAAACTTTTTATTATTAACAATCACATTTTTATGCAGATAATAGACTTTTAACTCTTGTAGTGTTGGCTCTTTGTTAAAGTCTATTAAATTACCTATACGTTCAGAGTGATTAAAGAGCCACTCCCAAAAGTTATGAATTTGCAAAGGGTCTTTTAGCTGTTTCTGCTTCTTTTCATGGGTCAAAATTGATAATCTATTATAGCTGTTTATATAAAATATTGTCTCTTTACTCCAACCCTCTACAGCGTTACAGAGAAATTTTTGATTGCGAGAAAAAACCTTTGTTACTTTCTCTTTAAAGAGATCAATAGCCTCTTTTTTAGGTTCTATTGTTGGAATAGTCTCCTCTTTTTTACTACTTTCAAGCTTCTCTTTTGGCTTTTCATCTTTAGCATTTTGAATCTTCTCTTCAAGCTCTTTTACCAACGCTTTTAAACGTCTTATCTCTGGTTCAGAGCTAGGAAGCAACAGTTTTGCATTATATTCATTCCCTTTTTCTGTGATATAAATAGCTCTTAGCGTTGGTCTATTTTTAAATTTGGTCACTTTTACCATTTTTGTTCTAATTAAACCCAAATCTTTTAATACTTTAAATGATGCCTCAATGGTCTTTTTTCCCATAGAAGGTAAATCAGAGATAATTTTAGATGTAGCAATAACAAAATAGCCATCAACTTTAATCGCCCAATAAGGAACATTTATAAGATATGCCATTAAATCGGTTTGTGTATGAGAGAGTCTATATTTTGCCTGAAAATCGAGGTCTTTAATAAGAGTTTGGGTGTGTTGTGGTTGTATTGACATAAGAATCCTTGAAAAATTTAATTTTCAAGAGTCCAGCTACCAACATCTCTTGATAAACAAGCAAAAAACAGCCACGTTTAAAGGCAGACTTAACCTATAGGCTGTTAAAATTCTAACAGCCTAGGTTAGAAACAGAGTTGTTGGTTTTCGAAGACGCGGTGGCTCTGTTTCGTTTATTTCTTGTTCTAGTTCCCACATTCTATATCAAAATCCCTTAAAAGAAAATAAATATTTTTACGAATTTTATGTTATTTTTTATGCAATAAAATTTCACTATACTAGAAAATTAGTACCAATAATTGAATTATACCAAAGGGGATTTTAGAAATCTTTTTAAGGGCGATAATTCATTATTGGTGCTAGGTTTTTAGGGCTAAGAAGGTTCAAGACAAAATCTAAGCTTCTTCTGCATCTCAAATAGAGAGGGAATCTCTTCTATCTTTTGACCATCAGACTCTAAAGCATTTAAATCAGATTCATCAATATCTAATGCTGTTTTCTCTTTTCCATCTGTTCTATGAAGCCCAACAATCGTTGGTTTATAAAACCAATCATCTTTACGATAGGTATTATCCCAAGAGTGCCAATATGGCTGTGTAGATTCATTTTTACCACTATTGGTATTTTTCCAGTAGTATTTCTCTTGTCCACCATCATCGGTTTCAAGATGATTCCACAATACAAATCCCTCTAAATGATTTGGTTTTACATCTTTATTTCCACCAGAGTAGTTACCACCAAACCCACTTGATAAGCTATCAAACAAATTTACATAGGGGAAATGCCCATGTGCATCAATCCCACTGGTTTTACCATAAACAGAATTTTTAAAAACGGTATTGGTAGCCACCCCACTCATACTTGGTCCATGTCTATGACCATATCTTACCATTGAACCCATTATATAAACTGTTCTTGACTCTATATTTCCATAAAAATAGTCCGTTAAATTTTCATCATGAATATATTTCGGTAAAAAAATATTTCCATTAGCAAATTCTAGTGATACATTTTTATCTTGGAAAAGACGATTAACCACATCCTCATCTTGAATAAGTTTCAAAAACTCCTGCTTACCTTTTTTAAGATTTCCAAATATATACTTATCTTTACATACATCTGATTTTGTAACTTTGGAATTAGCTGTACCTTTATAGTATTGATTCCCTATCGTATTATCATGAAGGTTATCAATCATCACACCATAAGAGCCACCACGAACACCAACTGTATGATGACCTCTTGAACCTTCTAGTGTTATATCTTTTATCGTAACAGCTTGAGAAGAGGCTATTCTCATTCCTTCAACCCAACCTTCCATAACTATATTTTTAATAGCACTATTGGTACATAGCTCCATGGTTATGCCTCGATAGGCAAAATCATCATAAGCAGTTCTATGATGGCAAAAATTATTAGAACCATAATAGGGATGACCCGTCCATTTAGCTTTTAGATATAAATCTTGAATTACAACATTCTCAATTGGTTTATATAGCCTTGCAATCCAGTTATATCTTACATCAATAACTTTATGAATAGGCTCTTTTAGAGTAATTTTAGTGTTTCCATCAATAACCTCCACTTTAGTTATAGTATGTTTTTCATCAGATAATAATCCTTTTTTATAATTTGTCCATTGGTCCAATATATTTTTTGGAGCTATAGAATAAGGACTGTTTATATCAGAAACGGCATTGGGGTCTTCTAGGAAAAGGACGATATGCCCACCCACAACCATTGAGTTACTCTGATTTCCCTCTAAGACAACAACAAAAGTTTCTCTAGGAGCATTTTCAACAATCTCAATAGCTGGTCCATCTCCTTGTGCTGAACCACTATTTCCTCTAATTGTAAATAAATAAGGGCTTTGACTTGGCTTGAAAGCGTTATACTCTAAGCCATATAAGTCACTTCTATCTGAAACATAATTTATAACTGCACCCAAACTGCCATCTGCATTTTTCTCTCCATAA
>Ga0256826_1000643_pt1 | contig 21302 bp, 17 predicted proteins | sample CV79metaG_FD_185975 | JGI IMG/M metagenome (GOLD analysis project Ga0256826, IMG submission 185975) | Hydrothermal vent microbial communities from East Pacific Rise, Pacific Ocean - CV79 | ecosystem: Environmental > Aquatic > Marine > Hydrothermal vents | place: Pacific Ocean: East Pacific Rise...
ATAGCTATTACACCATCAGTCTATTACTTGCTTAGTTTTCAATGATCTCAAACAATCTTCTAACTCTTCAACTCGAAGTGTCTCTGTTTGTGGATGGAAATTATAGAGAACTATCACTTAACTAACACTTAAAGTTGAATTAATTATGCTAAAATATAATGTAGACTACTAAAAACTACTATAACTTTACCTATATCCTTATGTCGTGTAATATATGCGCCTATTTTAAAATAATTTACTTTACCCTCCCAAAAACTTATATCTTGATGTAGTACCTCTTTGTTATTAAATAATACATAAAGTTGATTATTTTTCACATCTACTTCGAAATCAAAATATTTTTCAGGTCTTTTTCCTAAATCAAACCATATACGTGGTGCTTGAATATCCAAAGTATTCATCATCACAGCCCATATATGATCTTTTTTTCCATTTTTAGAATGTAAAACTGTTAAACGAATAATAGGATAAGAAAAAGGATGTGAAGCATGTATTTGCATCCAAGTATAATTCTTAATATCTGGAGAATAGTAGCATCTTACTTTTCCAAAAACTGCTGTTTTTATACTTATATTACTCGAAAATCCTTTACTACTTGCTGGTCCTTGATGAAGTTCTGCTCTTAAGACATTATCTGTCTCTTTTTTATCTATCATAAAAACCATATTGTCTTGCTCATTTAAAAAAAAATATGGCTTTATCTTACCTTCAAAGTCACCATAATTTATTACAGCTGAAGAATTTGGATATTGTAATTTTGATTCTTCTAAAACTTGATGAAATTTTTTTACTTCATACACAGCTCTTTTTGTTGTATTATTATAATTTGGCATCTCTTCATAATAATCATATATCGGTTTTTCACATCCATTTAATAAAAATAAGATAATTATATAAATTAAAAAAAAAATCATTACTATTTTCCTTTTCTCTCTTGAACTCTATTATTTTCTAAATCTGGTGGTGCCCACGATGCATTTTTAGGAGTTCTATATATTTTGCCCCAACGATGAAATGTAGAAATATTAAACTTAACATCCACAATCTCATTATCATGAGTTGCTCCACCATGAAAATTGATATCTACTTCAGTATATAAATGTTTAATACTATTATAAGCACTAGCCCATTGAAATACAATATGACGAATTTTTTTAACCTCAACATTCTCTAAATGTATATGAAAACTTTTATTAAAACGAAGATAACCATTTCCCCCTTTTCCCTTATTTTGAGCTTTATCTATTTTTATATTATTACCAATGATATGATAGCATCTCTCAAAAACTAAAGGATTTGAACCACTATTATATATTTTTATATTTTTTATATTACTATCATATACATAATAAAATTTAATACCATCTACAAAACTATCCTTATCACTATTAATATATTTTTGATTTGTTACTTTTTTACTATTATCTATTGTTATGTTTTTTAAATTTATATTATGAATCATCTTTAATTTGTAAACTTTTGAGCCTTTTCCCATTTTTGATTTTACATTATATTGAAGATAAAGAGAATCACCTTTTTTATCTAGTACTTTTACTATTTCACTTCTAAGTCGTGGATATTTTTCATACCAATGAGTTGAACCTAAAATATTATATATAAAATCTTTATCATTATCCTGCTCTATTAAAAGCATAGTGCCATTTTGAATAGCCCCGGCCTTCTCTACATCTAAAAAAGGAACATTCCATAACTTACTTTTTGTTTGTGTAAAACTTTCCATAGCACCTTTTTTTCCAGTTATCATAATTACAGCATTACTATCACTTTTTAGATGAGATATAATCGTTGTACCTTTCCCATTTATAGTTATATTTGAACGAGTAATTAGAATAGGTTGATATATATGTAACTCTCCTTTTGGTAAAAATATAGTTGTACCATCTTGTGCATTTTTTATAATTTGGTTCAATCTTTCAACTTTCATTGCATTACAATAATAAGTATTTAGATGCTTAGAAGATGGAATAAAAATATTTAATGTTGGAAACTCTAAAATTTTACCATTCAGCATTACCATACTAAAAAGAAAAAATATAGTTCCAAAATACATACGATAATTTGAAAAAAAAGGTACAAATTTAACATAAGTAAACTTTATCATTTTATCTGCATTTTGAGAATTATTCTTTCCCTTTGAGTATTGTTGGTCATAAAGATGATAAAAAGCATTGATTTTTATTAAAGCACCTATCCATTGATTGTATAACATTAGAGGAACTGTTCGTAAAGAGACACTGTGATTGCCAAGAACAATTACTAACATTTGAAATACACGCACACAAAGAATCCAAGCTATATATATTGGTAGGTATACAGGATTTATAAAAATTGTTAAAAGGATAACACCTATAATACCTATAAGAGCTGTCCACATCAAAAAAAGTTGATCCCAAAGAAGATAACGAATAAATATTGGAATATTATCCAATGCCCTAGCTCTATAATTATTACGCAATGTATTCCCATACCATCTATATGGTAAACTTTTAGAAATTTTTAAAAAATCACCATCCCTACTTTCAAGAGAATAGATTGTAACATCAGGAAGATATAACATTTCATAATTATGTTTTAAAAGATAGAACCATGTTGTTTTATCATCTCCCATTAAAAAACGAAACTTTCCAAAATTTCCATCTGTTAGTATATCATTCTCCAAATGAGATATAAACTCTTCTGAAATAATAATATCTGTCTTAAAAAGTGAGAAACGTCCTGTTAAAGTCAAAACCTTTTTTGAAAGTGATTGTGATTGAAATAAAATATGACGTTGTCCAAATTTTAAATTAAACCAATCTTTATACCAATTTGATTTCGAATCGATATATGCAACCTCATCTGTCGTTACAGCTCCAACTTGATTTTGTGTATACAAGATAGGAATACTTTTTCTTAAACTATCTTTTGTTAAATAACTATCTCCATCCATCAATATAGTTATCGAATCATCATTTAATTTATCATTAACATCTCTTGCTATTACTCTCAGTGCATGTCCCATCGCTATTCGTTTTCCCTCATGCTGATACTGAATAATAAGTTCTACATTTCTAGCATAAGGATGGGCATGATATACATCACGAATAGCATTTTCATCTTTTTGATTTGCTATTGAAACAACTATTGTTGCAGAAGAAGGAATAGTAGAAAGTTCATTAAAAATTGATTCAAATGTTTCAGTACTAACCCATTGCTCTTCTTTATACGATGGAATACAAAAATATATATGTTGAGGAAATTGTTTTTCTAAAGGCTTTGAAAATGTTTTATATTTCATTAATTTATACACTATATATCTATATATAAAAGCACGAATATAATTAATTAATAATAATCCATATCTCCATATACCAACAAAACCTATCACAAATAAAGTTTCATTTTTAACATAATAAAAATATGGCCAAAAACTGTATCCTAATAAAAATGCAATCACAGAATAAAATATAGCAGGAACGATGAAAGAGGTCAATGATTTTAGTCTACTCTGTTCTTGAATCAAAAGAAAAACCTATTAAAATATAAATGATTCAAAATAATCATAAACTATATTATCATCATTCATTATCCAAATTTGAACCTGTTCATTTAGGTCAAAGGATATATCATCTCCTATAAAATCAATTCGTACTGATGTTTCACCTTTTAAAATATCATTATTTTCATTTTTTGTATTAATAGTTTTAGAGCCTAAAATAGAGAGTCTAGCTAAATATTTTTTATTATAGTTATGTGATTCTACAATCACTTTTTGACCTATCTTTAATATTGATATATCTTTATCTTTTAAATTTGCTAAGATGTATGGCTTTTTTTTATTTTGGACAGTTAAGATTAAATCTTTATAGTCCACAAAACTTTTTTCTTGTACATTTATACTATGTACGATACCATCGTTAAAAGCAATAATAATACTGCTTTTTTCAGGATTATTAAGATATTGTAGCTCATTACTTAACTCTTGAATTTGAAGTTTTAAACTACTCTCTTTCTCTTTAACTAATAAAATTTTTTCATTTAAAACTAATAGTTTAGAATTAGTATCTAACTGTTTTGTCATCAATACTTTATTATTTTCTACTGTTATATTTTTATACTTTTCAACTATATTTTCATAGTTTTTCTTAATTTCATAAAGATGTGTAAATGTAATTAATCTTCTCGCATATAATTTTTTTGCACGAGTATAAAATATTTTTTCCTCTTTTAAATCATTAATATCAAAAGATTTTGTTTCCTTTGCTAAATATTTAAGATTTTTTATAGCATCTGTATAAATTTTTATTAAAGATTTTCCATCGACAAGTTGTTGTTTTAAATTATTAAGATGAATTTTTTTTGTTTGTAAATCTAATATATCTTTTGTATTTGTGATTTCATATAGTGCCATTCCTTGCTCTATCTTTTGAGATTGTTTTACAAATAATTTTGTAATTTCACCTTTTTTTGATGCATTATAAAGTTGTGAATTTCCTGTTATAAGAGCATACTCAGTAGATATAACTATATAATTATAAAAAAGTGTTAATCCTATTGTTAAAAATAAAACCATAGATAATATAGCATATAAAATAATTTTTTTTGTAAAATTCACTCTTAAAGTTTGTATTTCTTCATCAACTAAAGATATCGGTTCAATAATAGGTGATGTTGTATTTTGTAAAAAAAGGTCAGTTGAAAGACTTTCTATCCTATTCTCATCTCCCTCTATTGCTAATGATGCAAAATGCCTCAAAACTCGTTTATTTTTATCACTAATATGACTAATTTCAAATCCAAAAGTGTTTTTTTCTATAATTTTAGCTTTTAAAATTACTTTAATATTTAATACAATAGACGATTCTGAAGTTGGTAAAATTAATAACATATCAATTTCAGAACCTAGTTCACTCTGATAAAAAGTATCATCTTTATCAACAACTAAACCAACACCTGTAACAGACCAATCTATAACTTTATAGTTTTTATCAGCAATATTAGCGATAATAGGGATATGTAAACGATGTGCTTTTCGTTGTTGATTTGCTTCTAATTTAATCATAAAACTAATTTCACTTTATTAGTAATTATCTCTTCAATATTTTTTACTCCACTATCATAATAAATTTGAAGTAATATTTCATAACTATTTAATCGTTGCATATATATCTTATATTTCATATTTAATATTTTTATTATTAAAAGTTTTTGTTCTTTTTCTGGATTATTTTTAAAACCTAAAATTATATTTTTTTGAATATTTTGCAGTTGGAATTGTCTATCATACAAATATTTTAAACTATTCTGTAAATTTAATAATTCTGCTATTTGATAATAATATTGAGAATATAATGATGAAATTTTTTGCTCTATATGCTTGTTAATAGCATTTTTTTGAAGCTTATAATTATTTCTTTCAATGTTTATAAGTTCATTTTGTTTCCCTCTAAAATCTATCGGTATATCAATATTAATACCAGCACTTTGATAATTACCAATTTTATCAACACTTTTATCTGTTACAAAAAGATTAACTCTTAAATTATCTCTATATTTGATTTTTAAATTAGCTCTATCTATCAACCTATCTTCTATTTTTAAAGAGAGATTTGATTGTTGTGAAAGCTTCATCATTTTTTTCTTTTCAATTAAAGAGATACACTCTATACTGTTAAGTAATAAAAAAAGTTGGTGAGGGATTTTTTTTAACTCCGTAGAACTATATAATTTAAACATTCGTCTAGCATTATCTAAATGCTCTTCTATATATTGTGTATCTTGTAAAGTACAATACCCTAAACGAAGTTGTATATTTTTACGATATAATGCTCTCTCATAATATTCACTTAATTTTTTATAGTATTGAAATTGTACTTCTAATCTATATTTTTGAAGGTCAAATAATTTTTCATCAAGACTTTTCTGTTTCATATCAAATATAAGTTGTAAATAGGAGATTTTAGTTTCATTAATCTTACGTTGAAAATCTTTCTTTGATGCAAAATATCCATTTTTAAAAAGTTCTAAATTAAGAGAAATTTCTGTATCATACTTTGTTCCCTCTAAAGATTTATAATCACTCAACAAATATTTAAAAAATTTACCACTAAAATAAATACCTAAAAAAGGCACTTGCTCATCTAAAATAGTAAAATAATATCTCTTATTATCCATAACTTTATCAAGTAACATTCCAATACTATTACCTATTTGACTCTCATTAGATTCACTATTAGATTCTAAAAAAGCATAACGATTTTGAATAGGTATATTTTTCAACTCACTAGCACAACATTTTTTTTTACAAATATCAAAACTATAAAGATTTTTAGGTTGTGCAATATCTCCTAAATTTATACTTAAAAAATTTACACTTTTAAAAAGAGAAATTTCTGCCCTACGATTTTGAATTGTTCCATTTTTAGATATATTATTTTTACTAATAGGAGAATAGGAACCTCGTGCTTCTAATAAATATTCAGTATTACCCTTTATCTTTAAAGATTTTTTCTTAGGAGGATTTCCAAAATCAATAATAATTCTTTTTTTAATAGTATTTGAACCAGATACTATCTCTGTTTGAGGTAATTCACTCTTATAGAGTTCAATCTCTTTTGTTGAAATATTCACATCTTTTTTAAGGTAAGCTTCATAATAATCTAAATCTGTTTTTATTATAATTACATTTTTTAATAATTTAGGAGAAAGTGTTAAAATTTTATTTTCAAGAAGTTTTAAAGAGAGTGTTTTCCCTAAAAAAATATCCATTGCATCTAAATTTAAGAAATAGATAAAAAATAATATAAAAAATCTCATAAACCTTTAATCTCCAACTCTTTTTTTACTTCTAATGCCCTAAAATAAGAAAGGTCTATATTATTTTTATAGTGAGCTTTTTTAATAGGCATAGAATCACTACTGGCTTTTATACACACTAAATAGTTATTATCTGAATTGTAAATTTTTTGTTTAATAATTTTTAATTTTTCTTTTGAATAATTATATATATCTGTTTTTCCTAGTAAAAAGTAAACAGTTATCTGCTCTCTTGAGTTTATAATATTAGTTAGAGAAAGTTCAAATATTTGTTGTCCAACATTAAATATTAAATGATAATTTAATGCATTCTGTTGCAAAAATTGAAATGATTTTTTCTCTTTACTTTTTAGTTTTCTATTTTTATATAAAACTTTTTTATCTCTATAAAAAATAAGATTAGTAAAAAAAATGTCACTCTTATTAATAAGAGTGATATGAGAAACTAAACTCTCTTTTTCATATTTTAATTCATACAGAATATCTAAAACTTCTGAACTCTTTGTTGGTTTTAATTGAGTACTAAGATTATAATATTTTTTATTAGTAATATTTTTTAAAAGGGATTTATTAGAGGGTTGTATAGATACTAAATTTAGTAATTTAAAAGGGGATTCAATCTTCTCAATATAAGCATGTTCAAAAATATTAGTATATTTTTTTAAATCAATCTCTAATAACTCTTTAGAATCTGATTTTTGAGAATACAAACTGTATAAATTAGAAGAATATTGTCTAATAAAAAAATTATTTTCTGAAATATTGCTATCACTTATATCTTCTTTTAAATATTCAGTAGAACTTTTTGTCTCTAAATATATGGAATAATATGGTTGAGCAAATAAGAAAATAGGGAATAATAGAATAACAAGTACAAACAACTCTAACATCCTCATACCGTTAACAAAAATTACAAACACGAAAAAACGTGTTTGTAAGAGTTAAAACTATTTCCCTTTACGAGAGTTACGTTTACGTTCTGCTTCTGTTAAGAATTTTTTACGAATACGAATAGATTTAGGAGTAATTTCAAGTAATTCGTCATCCTCAATCCATTCTAAAGCACGCTCTAGTGACATATCACGAGGTGGAATAAGTTTAATAGCTTCATCAGCACCAGATGAACGAACATTTGATTGTGCTTTTCCTTTAATTGGATTAACTACTAGGTCATTATCACGTGAATGTTCACCAACAATCATACCTTCATATACTTCAGTTTGAACACCAATGTAAAGAACACCACGATTTTGAATACCAAAAAGTGAAAAAGCAAGAGTTGAACCAGCAGTCATAGAAACAAGTGCACCGTAAGAACGAGACTCAACAGCACCAGTAAATGGACGAAACTCTAAGAAAGAGTGATTCATAATCCCTTCACCTTTTGTATCTGTTAAAAATTGTCCACGGAAACCAATCAATGCACGAGCAGGAATCTCAAATTCAATACGTTGAAAACCTTGACCCATTGGTAACATAGATTTCATCTCAGCTTTACGTTTACCAAGACGCTCAATAACACCACCAGATAAATCTTCAGGAACATCAATAACTAAATGCTCAAATGGCTCACATTTAACACCTTCAATCTCTTTAACAATAACTTCTGGGCGAGAGATAGAGAACTCAAAATCTTCACGACGCATATTTTCAGCAAGAACAGTAATTTGAAGTTCACCACGACCACTTACTTTAAACTTACCTTCACCAACAACTTCAAGTTTCATCGCAACATTTGTATTCATTTCAAACTCTAAACGCTCACGAAGTTTGTTAGATGTTACGTGTTTCCCCTCTTTACCAGCAAGTGGAGAATCATTAACCGCAAAAACAACTGTTAAAGTTGGTTCTTCAACATGCATAGGGTCAAGTGCAACAGGATTGACAGGGTCAGCAACAGTATCACCAACATCCACAGTTTCCATCCCAGCAAATGCTACAATATCACCAGCTTCAGCTTGTTCAATCTCCATTCTATTAAGTCCGTGAAAACCGATAAGTTTAGATATTTTACCTTTAACCATTTCACCATCAGCTTTTGCTAACATAATATTATCACCCTTTTTAACTGTACCGTTGAAAATACGACTAATACCGATTTTACCAACATAGTTATCATAATCAAGAGTAAAAACTTGTGCTTGAAGTGGATTTTCTGGAGAACCCTCTGGTTCAGGAATAGAGTTTAAGATAGTTTCAAAAATACATTTAAAATCGCCATCTGGATCAGCCATATCTAATTTTGCCATACCATCACGAGCAGCAGCATAAATAACTGGAAAATCTTGTTGGTCATCACTTGCACCCATATCAGCAAATAGGTCAAACATTTCATCAACAACACGGTCTGGTTCAGCAGAAGGTTTGTCAATTTTATTAATAACAACAATAGGTTTTTTACCAAGTGCTAACATTTTTTTTACAACAAATTTAGTTTGTGGCATAACACCTTCATAAGCATCAACCAGTACTAAAACACCATCAACCATTTTAAGAACACGTTCAACTTCTCCACCAAAATCAGCATGACCCGGAGTATCAATGATATTAATTTTATGGTCACCATAAGTGATAGCTGTATTTTTCGATAAAATAGTGATACCACGTTCTTTTTCAATGTCATTACTATCCATAGCTCTTTCATCATGTTGTTCATGAGAACCAAATGTACCAGATTGTTCTAGTAGACCATCAACTAATGTAGTTTTACCGTGGTCAACGTGAGCGATTACGGCAATATTTCTAATTTTTTGCATATAGAGTTTCCTTTTAAATTTTTAGGGAATTTTCGCGATTATATCTAAATAAAGATTTTATCTTTGTAAAAGAGGTTTTATTTTTTAATCTACTCTTCTAAAATCTTCATTTTAGTATTAATTACTGTCATACTATTTACAGTAGTAATTCCTTGGCTTATAGCTTTTTTTAAACGAGAAGAATATATTTGCTTATTATCTCTATCAAATTTAATAATAATATCTGAATATATATTCATAAATTCTTGAATTTGTTCAATTACAACAACGGTAATCTTTTTATGTCCAGCTATGGCTAAAACAAGTTCAAAAGCTTTTTTTATTTTACTATCCATATCATCAGATTCAATATATCTTTTACCTGCTTTTTTATTTATAATTTTTTCAAGAACTATATTTAAGCCATCTGCCGATGATTCTAAACCAATAATACCATTTTTAACATATGAACGCATTTCAGTTAAATTCATCTTATCTATTTTATTTACTAAAATAGAATGATTTTTATCATTCTCTGAAATTTCTGTTTTTTTTCTACCTAATAAACTTCCAAACATATTACTTATTCTTCATTTTTGAACTATCTATCTCTATCACTGTATGCACATTTCCTCTAGGATTAAAATTTGCTATTAACTTCATATATTTAGGTTTAATTTTTTCACTAATAACATCATAAATCTCATTTGCCGAATTTTCATGAGAAATAGAACGAATCATAAAAGAGTTAATATAAAGTTTTAAAGCTTTCAACTCTACAACATATTTATCTGGAGTATATTCTATATATATCTCTGCAAAATCAGGATACCCACTTCTAGGACAAAGTGCCATAAATTCAGGAAGAGTTACTTTAATCAAATAATCTTTTGAATGTTCATTTGGCCATATTTCCAAATCTTTATCTATATTAAATTCTACAATCTCTTTTTTACCATATTTCATATTAATTCCTCGCTCTCATAAAAAATTTCTAAATCAGCTAAATATTTACCCTGTTTATAATCGATACCCATAATGTGTACCATCTGTTCTATCTCTTCTGAATTTATCATTTTAATCCATGTTTTTATACCTTTACAATGTGCCATAAAATTAAAACCCTCTACTATATTTTGACATTTTTTACTCTCTATCTCTTTAGAATAAAAATTATCAAATCGAATAACATCTATATTTAATTCTCTCAAATATAAAAAAGATGTATGATTATTACCCAATTTATCTATTGCTATCTTCACACCAAGAATATGTAAAGAATTTATAATAGAATTAAATCTTTCTATATGTGAATAATATTCATTTTCACTCAATATAAACATTATTCTATTTTTAATATAAACCTTCTCTAAAAAAAACTCTTTTAATTTACTCAAGAAAAGAGGATTACGTAAAGAGGTTGCCGATATATTTAAAACATATATAAAATTTGAATTTTTATTAAAATTTAATATAACTCTTTCTAAAATCATTAAATCAAATGCAACTAATAATCCTAAACGAGAGATAACTTTCATATAACTTTTAGGATGAATAAGTTTAGAATTATTTCCTTTAAGCTTTACAAAACATTCTTTAGCAATAACCTCATCACCTGAAAAAATATTTTGAGTTAATACAACAAACTGTTTATATTTTAAGGCATCTATAACAACAAGTTCCATCTCATTTGGATTAATCACATCTTCAGTGTGATTAATATTTTTGTGAATCTCTTTCAATTCAAAAAGATTTTCTATCATATATTCTAATTCATTTGAAAAAGCTGTATCTGTTAGAGTGGAAGATATAGTAACCTCTATATCTTCCACTCTAAACTCATTCATTTTCAAAGTCATCATCTCTATTAATGTACTGTTTTTAAATTTATTATCCTCTAAACCTATAAGAAAGTCACCATCTTTTATATGCCCAAAAATAATATTATGAATATTATTTAATTCAAAATATTTCCCTATCCACTCGGCAACCTTAAATAAAACTTTATCACCATTTTTCAAGCCATACTGTCGATTTATATCTGGTAAATTTTCTATACTTATAAGAACTAAAGTAAAATCTTTTTTACGGGATAACTCTTTAGTTAAATAACTATAAAGATATTCACGTGTAAAAGTTTTTGTAACAATATCTGTCACTCTACTATCAAATCCACTATAAATAATATAAAAAATATAGTAAATACTAAAAGCGATAATAAGAGTAACCTCAATATAAAAACTTGATGATAAAGAGATAGAATTATCTACAAAAGTATTAAAAACAAGAGGTAAAACAAGAGCAAAAATAGGGAGTCCCATTCTAAGTGCTAACCTAAAACGGTACTCTCTTTCCTTTTTTTGCGGTAATAACATTAAACGTCTAAATGTTTTACATCTTTAGCATGAGTTTCAATATAATTACGACGAGGTTCAACTTCATCACCCATGAAAAGAGTAAAAGCATCAGATGCTATTTCGGCATCCTCTATATTTACTTGAAGTAACACTCTATTCTCTGGTGTCATAGTTGTTTCCCACAACTGTTCAGGGTTCATCTCTCCTAAACCTTTATAACGCTGAATATATGCACCTTTTTTAGCGTAATCTTTTATATCTTCCAGTGTAGATATAATATCTTTTTCAAAAGATATATTCCACTCCTGTATTTTTTTATATACAAAATCAGCTTCTGTAAAATGTGGTGCACTAAAAAGGTCATCATTTATAAGTAACTCCTCCATACCACCCTCTGTTTGAACAAAAATATGAATCTCATTCATCTCTTCATTGACAGTTTTTGTTAAAATATTATTATTTATAGAACTTAAAAATTCTTCTACTTTAGTATATAGCGCGTTAACATCAAGAGCTATAAGTTCAGGATTTTCTATAAAATGGCGAATTAAATTTACAAGTGAATATCTTCTATTTAATGCATCTAATGAACCTGCATAATGGTCTACCATTTTAAAAAAAGCAACGAGGTCATTATGTCCTACACCTTCAATATCTAAAGACTCAATACCATTATCAATAAGAAAATTATTCATCTCTCTATCATCTTTAAAATATATCTCTTTTTTACCCTTTTTATAACGATAAAGAGGAGGTTGAGCAAGATAAAGATACCCTTTTTCAACTACATCACGAAAATGTCTAAAAAAGAAAGTTAAAAGAAGAGTTTGAATATGTGAACCATCAACATCAGCATCTGTCATAATAATAATTTTATGATAACGAAGTTTTTCTTCATTATATTCTTCACCAATACCACAACCCATAGCTGTTATCATATTTGTAATTTCATCTGATTTAAGTATTTTATCTAAACGTGCTTTTTCAACATTAAGTATTTTCCCTTTTAATGGTAAAATAGCTTGAAAAACTCTATCACGTCCCATTTTAGCAGACCCACCGGCAGAATCTCCTTCCACTAAATAAAGCTCACAAATAGAAGCATCTTTACTTTGGCAATCAGCTAATTTTCCAGGAAGTGTTCCTACTGTCATATTATCTTTTCTACGTGTCAATTCACGCGCTTTTTTAGCTGCTTCACGACCACGTGCAGCCATTAATGCTTTAGCTACTATTGCTTTAGCTTGAATAGGATTTTCTTCAAAATATTTACTTATTGCTTCACCTGTTGCTTTTTGAACTAATGGGCGTACATAAGTGTTTCCAAGTTTACCTTTTGTTTGTCCTTCAAATTGAGGTTCAGGAACACGCGCAGAAACAATAGCTATCAAACCCTCTTTTACATCATCACCAGAAATTTTGACATCTTTTTCTTTAGCTGCACCATTTTTAGAATTATAGTTAGATATAACGCGCGTTAAACCTGCTCTAAAACCTGCTTCATGTGTTCCACCATTTGGAGTTCTAATATTGTTTACAAAAGAAGCTAGTTTTTCATCATATGCATCATTGTACATAAGAGCTACATCAAACTCTATATCTTCTACTTTAGAACTAAAAGAAAATACATCTGCAACTTGCACTTTTTTATTCATATCAACAACATATTGAGCTATACCACCTTCAAAATGATATATCTCTTTAGTTCCAGTTCTTTCATCATTAAATTTTATTGTTATGAATGGATTTAAATATGCTAATTCTTTAAATCTTTTAGATAAATATTCATATTCAAATGTAATAGTATCAGTAAAGATAGTTTCATCTGCAATAAATTCAATAGTTGTACCTGTTTTACGCGTTGTACCTGTAACAATTAAAGCTTCTTGAGGAATACCCTCTTTAAAGTTTTGTTCATGAATTTGACCTTCACGATAAATAGTCATTTTTAAATCAGCTGAAAGTGCATTTACAACAGAAACACCCACACCATGTAAACCACCAGAAACTTTATATGTATCTTTATCAAATTTACCACCAGCATGAAGAACTGTTAAAACAACAGTTGCTGCACTCATTCCTTCAGTAGGATGTATAGCAGTAGGAATACCACGACCATTATCAGAAACTTTACATGTTCCATTTTTAGTCAGTGTTACTGTAATAGTATTACAATGACCAGCCATAGCTTCATCAATTGAATTATCTATAACTTCATAAACTAAATGATGTAATCCACGATGTCCAGTATCACCAATGTACATTCCTGGTCTTTTTCTAACAGCCTCTAAACCTTTTAGTACTTTAATGTTACTAGCACCGTAATTTTCCATGTATATCTCCACTATTTTTTATATTATTATATCCTTATTGAGCTTTTAATATATTGAGCTTTGAAAATCTCTTTAAATATAATAATTTTAGTAAGTAGTAGTAAGAGATTGTGATTATGTGAAAACTTCTTTTAAAGTTCCTATTTAAGAGTCTTTGATGTGTGAATAGATGAAAGTTATAGATTCACATCTATTCACGCGTATAAGAGAAACTTTTTATATAACAATAGGCATAACAATAGTTTTAAAATTATTATCATTTAAGACAAAAGGTAAATTACTTTCATTTAGTCCTATTGTAAATTCAGATGAATTAATAACATTTAAAAAATCTAACAAATATCTACTATTTACAGCTAAAGAATAAGGTTCTATGAGGTTTGTATTAAATTCTATAGCTGTTTTTGCTTCAATATTATCATCACTTAATGATTCAAAAGTAATAAGTTCATTATGAAAAATTATTTTCACATCTGTTGATATGGTTGTTATTTGTTTGATTGCTTCTATCATTTTTATTTTAGGTAATACAAAAGTTATTTTTAGTTCTTGAGGAATTATTCTTACATAGGGAGGAAATTTTCCATTTATTAATTTTGTAAAAAATGTATATTGTTCAGAGATAATAATAATATTTGTTTCATCGTAATATATTTCTATATTTTCAAAAAAAAGCTTTTGTATTTCAATAATTGCTTTTTTAGGAATAATTATTGATAAATCTTTTTGACTATGATTATTTATTGTTACTAATGCTAATCTTCTTGTATCTGTTGATGCAAAATTAATGATATTGTGTTGAATATCCATTAAAGCACCATTAAGTTCAAATTTTGGATTATTTGTATCTATTGCTGGTGTTATTTTTTTTAATGAATCTATTAACAGTTGAGAATTAATTTGTATTTTAGATTTATTATTATATGTTGGAAATTCTGGAAATTCAGTATGTTCAAATGTAGGTAATTTAAATTTTGAATTTGCTTGTGATATATGAAGAATATTATTAATAAGTTCTAAATTAATATCACCATCTTTTAAAATTCTAATAATATCTAAAAATTTTTTACCATTTGCGGTTACCGTTCCATCTTTAATAATATTGACATTTGTACTATTTATAAGAAAACCTATTTCATAATCTGTTGCTTTTACTGTTAAGTTTAAATTAGAAGCATTTAAATATATATGAGATGTTATTTGAGAAGTATCTTTCTTTTCTAAGAATGGTCCTGCATGTATAAGTATATTTTCAAGTATTGATTTAGAGATAATTATTTTCATTCTTAAATTTCCTATTATATTATAATATTTTAGTAAGTAGTAGTAGATGTATGTGATTATGTGAACTTTCTACTTTAAGCTCTAAATTTAGAGCTATTTACGCGTGATGAACTAAAGTAGTTTCATTCACGCGTATTCACTTTAGAGATTATATCTTTTTTTTAATTAGTTGTTATTTTATTTGTTAATTCTGAAATTTTTAATTTGAAATCTTCATCATCTCGCATTAGTTCAGTAATTTTTTTAAGTGTATGACTTATGGCGGTATGGTCTTTCATTCCAAAATATTTAGCAAGTTGAGGCATTGTATTTGGTGTAAGTTCTCTACATAGATAAATAGCTATTCTTCTTGCATAAACAAGATTTTTACTTCGACCTTTTGAACGAATTTCACTTGGTTTAATATTTAGGTCTTTAGAAACACTTTGTGTAATAGAATCAAGAGTTAAATCTGTTTTATTTGATTCGGTTTGGTCTTTTAATACATTTTTTGTAAAAGCTAAATCTATATCAACATGCATAAGTTGAGAATACGCGTTAAGTTTTGTCAAGATACCTTCAATCTCTCTTACATTTGTATCTATAACTGTTGCTATATATGTTGCTATCTCTTTTGGAAGTTTGATTTTGTTGATTTCACATTTTTTTTCTATAATAGCTATTTTTGTTTCAAGTTCTGGAGGTTGAATATCGGCAACCAATCCATGTTCAAATCTACTTTGAAGACGTTCCTCTAATCCCCCAATCTTTTTAGGATGTTTATCTGCTGTAAGAATTATCTGTTTTCCTGCACCTTTTAATGCTTCAAAAGTATGAAAGAATTCCTCTTGAATTCCCTCTTTATTACTTAAAAATTGAACATCATCTATTAGTAAAACATCACATTTTCTATATTTTTCTTGAAAATGTTCCATTGTTTTATTTCTAATATGTCTAATAAAATCATTTAAAAATTGTTCAACAGTAGTGTAAATGACATTTTTACCTTGATTTTGTAAAACATTACCTGCTGCTTGCATAAGATGAGTTTTACCAAGACCTACACCTCCATAGATAAAGAGGGGATTATATAAAATACCAGCTTTTTCACTAACACTTTTAACAGCAGAGTATGCAAATTGATTTGAACCACCAACCATAAAGTTATCAAAGGTATGAGAGGGGTTTAACATAGAGTGCTGAGTTTTTTTCTCTATATTTGAATTTTTTGCAGAGGGTTTTGTTGGTTGATTTGTATTGTTTTGTAAAGTGATGTGAATAGTTACATTCATATTTGTTTTAATTTCAAAAAGATGGGCTATTTTCTCACGATATTTACTTTTAATCCAGTTTGATACAAGTGCATTTGGAGCATAAAATATAGCTAAATCACTTGTTGAATGTTCTATATCATAAGTGAGATGTTTAATATATCTATTATATTCAATTTCTGTAATTTCTTCTTTTAATAATTTTAAAACTTCTTGACCAATATTCACATAACAACCTATATATTTACTTTTGGATGTGAATAGTACATTGTTCGAACATAAATTTTGATTAAAAAGTGTAAATGACTTAAATATAGTCTAAGTCTAATATTTCTATTTCAAGTTCTAAATTGAGATTAAAATAAGTATAAATATAATTTTGAGCTTTTTTTATAAGAGATATTGCATCATTAAAATTCCCATTTCCATTATTTACTAAAAAATTTGCATGTTGATAGCTAAACTCCATTGAACCATGTTTAATACCCTTTAATCCGACCTTTTCTATAAGATGACCAGCATATTCATTAGGAGGATTTTTGAAACAGCTTCCTGCACTTGGTGTCGATGGTTGGTTATTTCGCATCTTTTTGAGTAATTCTACTTTTGTTATATCAAATCCATAAGAGAGTTCAAATGAAGCTTCTAATATAGGTTCTGTAATATTTGTAAATCTATATTTATAATCTATTTCACATTTTTGTTTTATATGTGAACAAGTTTTAATATTGATGAGGTTATTAAATATTTCATACTCTTTTACTCCAGCATTCATAAAAACAAGACCACCAAGTTTTCCAGGGAGATGAGAAAGAAATTCAAAATTTGCAATGTTATGTTTTTTACAAAAAGAGACTATCTGTCCAGAGGGAGTTGCTCCTCCTATTTTTAATATACCATTTTCTATTTTTATATAGTTATATTTTTTACTAAGCATCATAAGTTTAGGTGGATTTGGACCTATTAAGATATTATTACAAGAGCCTATTATGAAATAATCAGATGAATAATCACTACATTCTTCTAAAAGAGCTACATCAATAGTTGGACCTATTTTTATAGAGGAGTATTGTGAAAAATCTATTGTTTTATAATTCATCGTTACTGGACAAAAGTTGGGATGAGGTTGAAAATCCCTTTTGTAAAATCTGTCATAGCATTTAACATCCACGGCATAGTTAATAAAATAACAATAATAATTCCTAAAATTTTAGGAATGAAAGATAAAGTCATCTCATTTATCTGTGTTGTTGCTTGAAAAATACTTACAGCTAATCCTAAAAACATACCAGTTAAAAGGGCAGGGAGTGCTAACATTAGAGCTATTTTAAAAGTTTCAACACCTAATGCTACAAGTTTTGCTTCCATATACTAAGAGTTTCTAAGGTCTGTATATTGTGTAGGAATAAGATAATCCTCTATCTGCACAGGAACATCATAAAATCCATGGTTATAGCCTATTTCAAAAAGTTTATTGATAGCTTTATATTGTAGTTCACTAAGAGTGATAGATTCATCATTGGCATAAAGCTCTAAATATTTGTCAAGTGTAGGTGCATCTATACGTACTAAATTTCGCTCTATTAACATTTTTGAGAGTCTATCTTTATGGTCACGTGCTACTTGAACAGCTTTTGTAAGTGTTGTTTCATACTCTATCGCTTTGTTTAAAGGTAGTGAACGACGAATAGCCATACCACCTAGAGGAAGAGGAAGCTCTTTTCCTGCTAACTCTTGCCAAATATCCCACATCTCTCTCTCTACTTCTAATTCATCAGCATAAGTGAGTATAGATTCGTGAATAAGAACACCAGCATGCACAGTTCCATCTATAACAGCTTGTTCAATCTCTAAAAAATTCATATATGTTATACGAGCGTCAGGATAAGCTATACGAAAAAGCATCGCATTTGTAGTATCTTTTCCACTTAGAGCTACTCTAAAATTTTTTTTGAGTTTTTCACCCTTTCGTTTGATAACTTTTGGACCATAACCCTCACCAAAACTTACAGCAGTTCTTAAAGGTGCATACTCCTCTTTTATATGGGGATAGAGTGCAAAACTGATAGCAACTATGTCGTAAACACCGTTAAGTGCATCTTCATTTAATGTTTGAATATCTTTTGCAATATTATCAAATTTTGTATTTTTCATATCTACCCAGCCAAATTTAATGGCATAGTACATAAAAATATCATCGGCGTCGGGTGAGTGAGCTATTACTGTTTTTTTCATAAAGTGATTTTAGCTAAAAAGGGCTAAAAATTTACTTTTTTAATTTCTCTCTTGGTTTACCTCTAAAAGTTCTTTAGCAAATTCTTTAGCTTCTAAAGATACACTATCTCCACTAATAATTCTTGCTATCTCATCCACTTTTTGAGGTGAAGAGAGTTTTTTTACAAAAGAGTTTTCTCCCTCTTTATAAACTAAAAAATGCTCATCTCCCATAGATGTAAGTTGAGGTTGATGAGATATAACAAATATTTGAAAATGTTTAGAAAGCTGTCGTAACACTTTTGCTACACTCATAGATTCCTCTCCACTTAGGTTAGCATCTATCTCATCTAACATCAAGACACCACCATCTTGTTTCATATCTTCAGATTTTAGTGCTAAAATAGCAAGTCGTAAACGGTTAAACTCTCCTGTACTTATTTTTTGAAGTTGTGTATTGTTGAGTGTTATATATATATCGTCTTGTCCAAGGTATTCATACTCTATTGTTTTCATCTCCACTTGAGCATCTCGTAGATATAGCTCTTTTAAGTATTTATTCAACTCTTGTGTAAAATTTTTTAATCCAACTGTTCGTATACAGCTAATCTCTTGTGCTAACTCAGCTACCTTATCTGAAAGTTCGTTATATTTTTTTTCCAAATCCCCTTTTTCTATTGCAATATTTTCATATTCTATTAGTTCTAATTTTTTTTGCTCCTTATAAGCAAGTGCTTCTTCAATAGTCCCATATCTTTTTTTTAAACCACTTAACTCCTCTATACGGTTTAAAACATTTTCAATATCAATATCATCTAACGCACTAAATCGCTCCTCTGCACTATCAAGAGTAGCACGAAGTTCATTCATAGCATCACTGAAAAAAGCACAATCAACATCGAGTGCATCAAGTGCCGAGATAGCATTATGTTCATAGTTAAATATGGTGTTTGCAAGGTTAATGCTCTCTAAAACTTTCTCTTTTTTAGAAAGCTCTTTTTTTATAAGAAGTAGTTCTTCATCTTCAGATATAATTGGGTTAATATCTTCTATTTTTTTTATTTCAAAGGCTGTAAATTCTTTAAGTTCTACTATTTTTTTTTCTTTTTCTTTAACTTCTTTAAGTTCAGATTTTACTTTTTTATACTCTATAAAGCTGTTTTGATATTTTTTTTTGAGAGTGATGATTTTTTTAGATTTGGAGGCTATTTTTGTATCTAAAATATCAAGTAAATTTTCATTTTCAAAATCACTAAAATCTTTTAAACTGAGGTGTCGGAGATAGTTTGAGGCTATGGTCTGCATAGATTTTTTTGATACACTTTGGTTGTTGATGAGGTAGCGAGATTTCTCTTTTTTTATATGTTTAAAGATATTGACATCATCATTTATAATACCTATATCATCGATATCCCAAGTAACACGAGATTCACAAAGAGAAGCATCACAACTACTTGAGCCTAAAGAGGTTAAAATAGCATTTATCAATATAGATTTTCCACTTCCACTAGGACCAGTAAAAACAACTAGTCCAGAGGTAAAGTTTAGTTCTATCTCGTCAAAACTCAAATAATCTTTTAGGTAAAATCGTTCTATCATAATTATGCTCTTTTTTTGTTAGTTTTTCTTTGATAAAAATAATAACAATTTTTTGATTTTTTTTATGAAAATATGACAAAATGCAATGAAAAATTTCTATAAGGAGTCAAACCCTTTCTCACATAACTTCAAACTAACCCCATCACTTTGCATCTCCATAAAACCACTCTCTTGAAGTTCATTCATAGCAACCTCTAAAGCTTTGTTTTGTTTAGAGTCAAGTTTGGTTAAGATATATGTCACAACATCCTGTTTTGTCATAATCTGTCCAATCTTACGATGTTTTCTAAACCAACTAAAAAACAGCTCTTTCAGTTCATCTTTAGGAGTTAAATCCTCTTTTTTCTTTAAGGTTTTTTTCTTTTTTTCATCTACTCGGAGTGCTTGTTTATAGTCATAAACTTTTTTCTTTGGTCTTCTCAAATTTTGTCCTTTTTTGTTTTGCTATGATACAATTCTATTCTTAATTTTTTTAAAAAGATAAATAATGAAAAATAGATTAATAAAATATAGTGACACTATGATAAAAAAGTATGAAAAAGATTATTCAGAGAGTAATTTTTTCAATAAATTAACGAAATATGCTAAGGTAGCAGGGTATGAAGTAGTTGAAAAAGCACTATTTTTATATTATGCAAGTCAAGACCCCAAAGTTCCATTAAAAGCTAAAGCTGTTATTTATGGAGCATTGGCATATTTTATATCTCCTTTAGA
>Ga0256826_1000644_pt1 | contig 21302 bp, 21 predicted proteins | sample CV79metaG_FD_185975 | JGI IMG/M metagenome (GOLD analysis project Ga0256826, IMG submission 185975) | Hydrothermal vent microbial communities from East Pacific Rise, Pacific Ocean - CV79 | ecosystem: Environmental > Aquatic > Marine > Hydrothermal vents | place: Pacific Ocean: East Pacific Rise...
ACACATGTAAATCATTTAAATCAAAGAGTAATAACTTATCATCTTTCATACCAAGTAACTCTTTAGAAAATCCAGACTTTGAGAAAAGTACGTAGACATCTACCTTTATGCCTGACTCTGCTGCTTTTTGTTTGAGTTTGGTGAGTTCATTTTTACATACCATGCGATCTTTATATTTACATTCACACAATATAATTTTCTTACTTTCTGTAACGGCTAAAATATCAAACTCACTATATATATTCCAATATGAACCTGATGAGAGTATGGGTTCTTTCTTCTCATAATAGTGCAAAAGTAAATCATTACAAAGTTGTTCATAGACCAAAGAGCGTAACCATTCATAATGTTGCTCAAAATTCTCTAAAAACTTACTACCCGCCCCTAAGACTAACTCTTTTCTATAGTACGTAACAAAGCCAAACCAAAAACGCATAAAGGGTTGAGTAAACCGTAACTTATCTTGTATACGGTAGGCACGTTGTTCGCGAGGTAATTTATGTTTTGGGTGAGAACGGAGAGGTAACTCACGAGACTGTTCTACTTTTAAAACGTTTAAAGAGATAAGCTCATCGACAATACGAGCACCAACACTCTCTGAAAGCTTAGCTTTACGAAGAGCAGAATAATACTTACCATCTCCACGTGCGACAGCTACAAGAAGTTCTCTATAGGGTGTTTCAAGTAAATATGAGGGAGTGACTAAGTTTTGAAACTTTGTGAAATTGTTTACAAAATTAGATTCAACCATAGAAAAGACATCATCATAATAATCTAACTCTAATTCATGACCAATACCACCCAAAATAGAAAAATATTCTATACTCTCTTCTAGTTCCAAATATGAGAAGTGTTGATAAAATGTATGAAATAATACTTTGATGAAATCCCTTTATTAAATTATATTATATCGTATCATGTTTTTATTTGCTCCTATCTAAAATTTTTATAAAACTATGCTATGATTAATTATTAATCATTAAAAAAGAGCATCATGGAAACATTTTTCACCACATCAGATAAAATACAACATATCATTAAGGGTTTTAACCTTACTAAAACCCTTTTTGTCTCTTCTATCATCATAGGAGATGCCCATACTGGGAAAAAAACACTGGCACGTTATCTCTTTCCTGATGCAGTTTTAGTTTCTGGTAAAAATCAAGAAGAGGTCGAGTCTGCTTTAAAAGACTATGATGAAATTATTATTTCTGATTTTGAAAGATTAAGTAATCAAAGCTCACTTGATTTTTCCAATAAGCGTATTATTGCTACTGCAAATTATTTAGGCAACCCTAGCATTATTGATGAGTTATTTGCTTTTATCTATACTATGCCTCCACTACAAGAACGCTATGAAGACACACGCTATCTTTGTAATATATTTAAAAAAGAAGCAGCATCTACACTGATGCTAGACATAGAAGAAGTACAAGATCAAGCTATACCTATTAATCTTACTAATAACTCTAAAAGTTTAAAAAAATCTATCTATCAACATCTTATAAAACAGACTATGCCTATAGAAGATATTGTAGAGATGCTCCATGAGTACTTTTATGAACATATGGAAGGCAATGACAGCTACAGAGAACATCTTGGTATTTATGAAAAACCCCTCATTAATGCTGGACTAAAAAAATACGGCTCTCAACTACAACTTTCACAAGTTTTAGGTATTAATAGAAATACCCTTCGAAAAAAAATACATGAACATAATATTGACTAGGAGATAAAATGGATATTAATTTTGAATCGTTTATAGATTGGGATAATAGTCCATTTATACTCTTTGACAGTAGAGGGAAAATACTTTATCTTAACAATGCCTCTGAGATACTCTTTGGTTATGTATCTAAAAAAGAGCTCTATGATATAGCTCTTTCTTATGCACCACAAAATTTTGGATATAGGACTACTACCATTTCATTAAGTTATGATTCATTTATGTTCTATGCTATAACTGTAGGGTATGAAAATGAAGAACAACTCTCTTTACGTCTGTACCATGCTCCACGTATAAAATCTGTAAAAAAACTAGAAACCGATAAACTTATTACTACAGATATCAATATACTTCTTGAAGCAAATATTGCACTTTTTAAAACAAAAAATAGTAATAAACTCTCACTTTTAACCGATCAAGATTTACCACCCTTTAAATTAGATCAAAATAATTTTTCAAAACTTCTAAGAAAAACACTTGATGCATTTAGAGCTTCAGATTCTATTGATATCGTACTCAAATTACTTATTGGAGAACATGTTATTATCGACAATAAAAAAGAGTCTATTATACAACTTATGATTAGAGCAAACGGACGCTATATTGATGCAGATGAAGAGATACGTACTTTAGCAGCACAAAGTCAAATAAAATGTATTACAAAAGAGTATACAATTCTTTTAGAAATACCTCTTATACGGTAAAACTATCTCACATTAAGATTTAAAAACCACAATGATTAAAAATTAATCACTATTGTCTCTATAATAAATCATAATCCATGCTAATATCTGTTTGTAAATTAATTTTAAAGGAATTAGCATGAAATTAAAACTTTCAGCTCTTATGGCTTTGTTCTTGCCAATCTTTGCTTTTGCAGAAGATAAACTAGACACAGGGGACACAGCATGGATGATGATGTCAACAGCACTCGTATTACTTATGACACCCGCAGGTCTTGCACTTTTTTATGCAGGTATGACAAGAAGTAAAAACGCATTAAATACATACGCAATGGTAATGGGTGCATTTGTACTTGCATTTACTGTATGGATTATTGCAGGTTACTCTATCGCATTTGGTGCAGCTGAATCAGCAGGTATCCAAAAATTCATTGGTGGATTTGGTAATATACTATTAAGTGGTATTAAATGGACTGACTTAAGTGGTTCTTACCCAACTTACGTATTTATTGCATTTCAAGGTACATTTGCAGCTATTACCGTAGCCATTGCAAGTGGATCAGTTATCGGTCGTATGAAATTTTCTACATGGATGATTATCGTAGCTCTATGGGGTCTTATTGTTTATGCTCCTATTACTCACATGGTATGGGGTGGAGACGGTGCACTTCTTTTTGATGCTGGAGCACTTGACTTTGCTGGTGGTACAGTTGTACACATGAATGGTGGTTTAGCTGGTCTTGTGCTTGCTATCTTAGTGGGTAAAAGAGCTGGATACCCTAAAGTTGCAATGCAACCATTTAGTATTATCTTTACTGCTGCTGGTGCTGCCTTATTATGGTTCGGTTGGTATGGATTCAATGGTGGTTCTGCATTTGGTGCAAATGCAATTGCAGGTCTTGCTGTACTTACAACTACTATTGCAACAGCTGCAGCTGGTGTAACATGGTTAATGCTAGAGTGGTTTATTTATAAAAAACCAACACTTCTTGGAATTGCATCAGGTATCATTGCTGGTCTTGTTGCTATTACTCCAGCAGCTGGTTTCGTAGGTGTAGATGGTGCATTTATCATTGGTATCGTTGGTGCTATCGTAGCATTCTTTGGTGTTGTTAAACTTAAAAAGATATTTGGTTATGATGACTCTCTTGATGCATTTGGTATTCACTTCTTAGCTGGTCTATGGGGTGCATTGGCAACTGCTTTCTTCGCACTAAATGATAAAGATCTTCTTTGGGATGGTCCACTTAAAGAGAGTGGAGATAGAATGGGACAATTTATGGTTCAAGTACAATCAGTTGTTGTTGTTGGGTTATGGACACTTATTGGTACTGTAATTGTTTACTACATCGCATCTGCACTTACAGGTGGAGCAAGAGTAGATGAAGAGACTGAGTACAATGGATTAGATGAAACTGTACATGGTGAAAAAGGAATGAACCTTTAATAAAAGGTTCACTCTCTTATAAAATAGAAGGAATTATAATTATGAAAAAAATTGAAGCAATTATCAAACCATTCAAACTAGAAGATGTTAAAGATGCTCTAGTTGAAGCAGGTATCGAAGGTATGACAGTATCTGAAGTAAAAGGTTACGGAAGACAACAAGGTCACTCAGAACTTTATAGAGGTGCAGAGTACGTGGTTGAGTTTATCCCTAAAATTAAAATAGAAATCGTTGTATCTGACGATGACTATGCTAAGAAAGCTGTTGATGCTATTGCAAATGCTGCTAAAACAGGTAAAATTGGTGATGGTAAAATATTTGTTAGCTCTATTGATTCTGTTCTAAGAATCAGAACAGATGAAACGGATACTGACGCACTATAGTCATTAAGATAAGGCCCTTGCCTTATCTTACAATATATACTCTACTGATTAAAAATTAATCAATTTTTCTCTATATAAATAAATAATAGACAATTTACTGCCTACTATCTCATCAATAAATACTTTTTATCTCTTTTACTAACCGTTATACTATCAATACATTATTTTAAAAGGATATATTGATGGAAATGAATTATGTGATTGATACTTTCTTTGCAATTTTTGCAATGACACTTATCATCTTTATGGTACCTGGGTTTGCTATGCTCGAAGCTGGTCTGGTTAGAACCAAAAATGTTACATCTGTACTTACAGTAAATGTAATGATTTATGCTTTAGCCTCTTTAGCATTTATGCTTATTGGGTATGAATATGCTTTTGGTAGCTGGGATCATCAAGATGGTATGAGTAAATATGCTTTCTTTATGTTTCAAATGGCATTTGTAGGAAAAGTAGTCAACATTATGTCGGGTGGAGTCAGTGAACGTTCACGTATTTTACCTTTAGCTCTCTTTACTGTTGTAGTTGGTGCATTTCTCTACCCAACTATTGTCAATATCACATGGGGAGCTAACTTTTTAGAAGGTACTATTCTAGACATCTCAGGTATGGTTGACCTTGCAGGATGTACAGTTATACATTCTACAGGTGGTTGGGCACTACTTGCAGCTATTCTTATTATGGGTTCACGTCGTGGTCGCTATAAGAAAAATGGTGCCATTCAAGTTATCCCTGCATCAAATATCCCTCTTGTCACTCTTGGAGCATTTTTACTTTGGATTGGTTGGTTTGGATTTAATGGTGGTTCAGTAGGAGCAATATCTAGTAAAGAAAATGCCGATGCAGTAGCACTTACTATCATGAATACAAATACTGCAGGACTTGCAGGTGCAATTATCGGATGGCTTTTGACTTACTTCCGTTATAAAAAGTTTGATATTACTATGATTCTCAATGGTGCACTTGGTGGACTTGTCGCAGTGACTGCTGGACCAGATCAATACAGTATGTACCAGCCTATTCTCATCGGTGCTATTGGTGGTGCACTGGTAGTTCTCTTTGTACCTATCTTTGATAAACTTAAAATGGATGATCCTGTTGGAGCTCTTTCCGTTCACTTAGTTAATGGTATTTGGGGTACACTAGCGGTAGGTGTCTTTGTATCTGATGTGAGTATTCTCTCTCAACTTAAAGGTATAGTTGTTGTAGGGGCTATTGTATTCCCTTTATCTTATGCTCTTATCTATACTATCAATAAATTCTTTACGCTTCGTGCAGAAGATGATGAACAATTAGAAGGAATTGATGCCATAGAGTGTGGTATGGAGTCATATCCAGAATTTAAGAGAACTATTTAACGGACACAAAACGAACAAAGTTCGTTTTCGCTACGCTAACGCTGAGTTTTTACGATTCAGCATTTAGTGCTTCACTTGCACTGTGCTGTAGCACTTGTCTCAGCGAAAAGCTCATGTAACTAGTTACATAATTAAAGTATTAGGAAAAAAAATGAAAAAAATTGAAGCAATTATCAAACCATTTAAATTAGATGAAGTAAAAGAGGCTCTTGTAGAAGCGGGAATAGAAGGTATGACTATTTCAGAAGTAAAAGGGTATGGTAGACAACAAGGACACTCAGAACTCTATAGAGGTGCTGAGTATGTGGTAGAATTTATCCCTAAAGTAAAAATTGAACTTGTTGTAAGTTCACAAGAGTATGCAGACAAAGCAATAGAGGCCATAAGTGCCGCTGCTAAAACAGGTAAAATAGGTGATGGTAAAATCTTTGTATCAGATATCTCTAGAACCATCCGTATACGTACAGATGAAGAGGACGAAGAGGCTTTATAGCCCTTCTCTCTTCAAGCTCTCAACTTTCTCTTCACTCGCTATTATCTTCCATTCTACACCTTCTATACCAAAGTCTCGTTCATACTGTGTAATACTTAGTTGTTTAAGTGTATAAAGTGTTTTATCTACATTGCTGTATGTTGTAAAAAAATCATAACTCACTTCTTTTTCATAATATATTAAAGTAGCCTCTACTAGTACATTTTTAACAGCTAAAGCATATGCTCTTGCCATCCCACCTGTACCTAATTTAATACCACCAAAATACCGTACTATAAGTACTGCACAGTTTATAAGTACTTCTCCTCTCATCACATTAAGTGCTGGTGTACCTGCACAACCTTTTGGCTCTCCATCATCAGAACTATTTTCTACTACCTGATTAAACTCATTGAGATAACGTAAGGCATATACTACATGGTTAGCTTTAGGGTTTTCTAGTTTTAGTTTCTCTTGTAACCCTTTGTATTCTGATATAGGAACAAGATAAGTAATAAACTTAGAACGATTGACTTCAGTAATGCTTGTACATGAAGTTTCAATAGTTCGCATTAAATAACTTTACGTAAGTATTTATACATCTTTAACTTTATCAACAATAAGCTCCACAAACTTCTCTGAACTGTTCATACACTTGGCAACAATATAGTCATCATACTTTATTTTCTCAGCTATTTCTCTATGTTCTATATCTAGTTCAAAAACTGTCTCAGAATTATCTAGTGTAAAGGCCAAAGGAAATATGATTACCTTACGGTGTGTTGGATTACGTAAGACATCTATCAAATTGGGCTCAAGCCATGCAGAACTTCCTACTTTTGATTGATAAACAAGTTTTATATTATGAAACGCTATACCACGCTCTTTCAAATAAATTTTGATGGCACTTGCATTTCCTTCAACTTGGTTTTGATAAGGATCACCCGCTTGAATAATACTCAAGGGTAAACCATGTGCAGAGAGTAATAAATCATACTCTTTAGTCTCTTTACCTTCCATTGCTTCCATAATCTTCTCACATGAAGCTTCTATATAGTCGTAATCATCATAATAAGGGTCAATTACAGTTATCTTAGGGGTATAGCCTAATTCTTTACATCTGAGCTCTATATCCTCAACAGATGAGAGTGTTGTTGTTGTTGAATACTGTGGATACATAGGAAATAAAATAAGTTCTTCAATGCCCTTTTCCTGACACTTTTGTAATACTTCATCTGCAAAGGGCGGTACATAACGCATAGCCGGATAAATAGGCATATCTATTTTCTCTTTAAGCTTTGAAATAAGTTCATATGTTAAGCCTGGTAATGGTGACTTACCACCAAGCAAAGCATAATTCTCTTTTACTTCTTCTAGACGGTTATTAATGATAATTGTCGCTACAAATTTTCGTGTATATGGATTCATCGTCAAAATATTTTTATCAGCAAACATATTACGTAAAAAAAGTTCTACTTCTTCCACATCATTAGGTCCACCCATATTAAGAAGCAACAAAGCTTGATTCATACATATCCTTTAAAGTCTTGTATTTTAGCATAGAGAGTGTAAAATCATACATAAATATTGTTAATATCTAAAGGCTTTTTATGATTATTATTCCTGCACGAATCGGCTCTTCTCGTTTTCCAAATAAAGTATTGGCAGATATTGGTGGTATCCCCATGGTTATTAGAACAGCTATGTCTGTAAAAGATATAGATGATGTTACCATTGCTACAGATTCTCAAGAAGTTATCAATATTGCTAAAAAATATAATATTAATGCTGTACTAACATCTGATACCCATCAAAGTGGTACAGATCGTATCTATGAAGCAGCCAAAAAACTTCACTTAGCTGATGATGAAGTTATTATCAATGTGCAAGGAGATGAGCCTTTTATAGAAACAGATGTGGTTAAAGCTATTTATGACTTAACCCGTAAAAATAAAAATAATGAGTCTATTATGATGAATTCATGTTATAAAGTTATCTCTAACCCAGAAGCAGATGACCCAAACATAGTAAAAGTAGTTACAAATGATAATGATATTGCCCTCTACTTTTCACGTGCAAAAGTTCCTTATCCTAGAGATCACCACTTTAACGAATATAAAGGACACCTAGGTATTTATGGTTTTACCATGAAATCATTAGAAAGTTTTTGTAAAAGTACTCCTGCCCCATTAGAGGATATAGAAAAATTAGAACAATTAAGAGCACTCTATCATGGCTATAAGGTTGCCATGATAGAGGTAAATACAGAAAGTTTTGGAATAGATACCCCTGAAGATTTAGAGAAGGCTATGAAACATCATAGACTTTAAGTTATTCATATAGAATTAAAAAATTATCTTATTTTAATTCTTAAATGATTTTCTTATCCTCCATTACTAACAGCTCTCCCAAGATCCCACATTGGCATGAAAATTCCAAGTGCCATAAGTAAAACTAAACCTGCAATAAAGAACATCATAACAGGCTCTATATATGCAGATAAGTTATCAATTAAATCTTGAAACTCCATATTATAATAATCAGTTACTTTATCTAACATTGAATCAAGTTGTCCACCAGATTCACCTGCTTTTATCATTTGTAAAAGCATATTTTCATATAATCCTGTAATTTGAAAGGATTCAGCCAGTGACATACCCCTACCAATATTTGCATTAACCGTTAGTAATTGCTCTTTTATTGCCATATTATCAACCATTCCCACAGCAGTATCTAATGCTTCAGACACAGGAATACCTGACTTAACAAGTTCACCAAAAACTAAATTGTATTTATGCATTGTAGATAAAAAGATTGCTTTATTTATTAAATAAAAGCGAGGATGTATCATCATCTTATCCATCCTATACTTAAAGTCCTTATTATTTTTATACATAAATTTCACTAGAAAAATAAGTCCTACAAATATTACAAGTATCAATGGTCCATAATTTGAAAATGCCCACTCTAATTTTAATAAAATTTGTGTAGGTATAGGAAGGTCTGTTTTAAATTTTGAAAAAATATCTTTAAATTTTGGGACAACTACCATAATTAATATAGTAAATGCAATAGCCATTGCAGTCAAAGTAATTAATGGACCACGAATCGCTTTTTTAAACTTAGCTTGGTTATCTCTAAGGTTTTCAAGAATATCTGCTAGTTTATGATATGACTCTGAAATATTACCAGTACGCTCACCAAGATTTGTCATGGCTAACGCAACATGACCAAACTCAGGAGTATATGGTTCCATAGCATCTGACATACTGTTACCTGCATTAATATCTGCATTTATCTTTGCATAAATTTCTTTTAGTTGTTTATTTGAAGTATTATCAGAAACTTCTGCTAAGGTATCATTAATAGCAATACCTGCATCTGTCATAACCGCAATTTGTCTAATAGTAGAAATTTTATCCTGTATAGGAATTTTTGATTTAGATGACTTTTTTAATCCTGCAAGTAGTTGTGCTATACTATCTTCAAGCGGTGCAGATGTTTCTACAGCCTTAGTCACCATAGTTCTAGGAAATTTTTGCTTTGCTGTATTTACAGCAGACATTCTATTATCCGCTTTTATTAATTCCTGACGCTTCTTACCTTTTTCCATAACAGTAACATTAAAATATTTCATTCTATAACCTCGCTACTCTAAATATTTCTTCAATGGTAGATTTACCTTCCAGTGCTTTTTGAACACCATCCTCAAACATTGTTATAAAACCTTCTTCAACTGCTTGTTTAGTTAACTCTTCTTTGGACGCAACTTTAGCAATCATACGTGCTAAAGTTTCAGAAATTGTTAATACTTCTGAAATCATTTCACGCCCAGAATAACCAGTATGTCCACACTCTTTACAACCTTCACCTTTATAAAAAGTAGGGTTTTCAGGTAAATATTGTTCAACCTCTTTATAAAGTATTGGATCTAATATTGCAGTTGTTTTACAATGAGTACAAATTTTACGTACAAGTCGTTGTGCTTGAATAGCAACTAATGCTCCAGATACAAGATACTCTTCAATACCCATATCTAAAATCCTAGAAATAGATGAGATAGCATCATTTGTATGAAGTGTAGAAAGTACTAGGTGCCCTGTTAAAGCAGCTTGAATTGCAATACGTAAAGTCTCTTGGTTACGTATTTCTCCAATCATAATCTTATCTGGATCTTGTCTTAAAATTGATTTTAACGCATCGGCAAAACCTAAACCTACATGTTCACGTACTTGCACTTGCTGTAATCCACTCATTTGATACTCTACTGGATCTTCAACAGTAATAATTTTATCTTTAACATCTTTTATAGCATTAATAGCACCGTAAAGGGTCGTTGTTTTACCAGAACCCGTTGGACCAGTAACAAGTACTATTCCATAAGGTACTTTTATAGCTTCTGAAAACTTATCATAACAAAATTTACTCATCCCTGCATCTTCTAATCTAATCATTGCTTTTGATTTATCTAAAATACGCAGAACAATAGATTCTCCAAAAATTGTAGGTAAAGTTGAAACCCTAAAATCAAAATCTTTTTTAGCTACCGTTGCAGAAAATCTACCATCTTGTGGCTTTCTTTTTTCTGCAATGTCTAAATTTGACAAAAGTTTCATACGTGAGGCTAATGGATTAAATATATCTTTATCAAAAGTAAAACTTTGTCGTAAAATACCATCAACACGCACTCTAATAATACATGATTTTTCAGTTGCTTCAATATGAATATCACTTGCTCCAACAAAAATTGCTGATTTTAAAATAATATCAATAAGTTTTAAAACTGCTGGATTATCATCATCTTGTTCATCAGAATTATCCTCTTGGTTTAAATCTTTACGAATATCTGAAACCAATCCTTTAATACTTTCATTAATTTCCAACCGTTGTAAATTAGCTTGAATTTGCTGAGGTTTTGAGATTGCTATACGTATTGGTTTTTTTGGGAAAAGTCTTTGAATAGCATCTTGTGCAGCTAAATCAAGGGGATCATCAAAAACAATCAACACATTAAGATCATTCTCTTCAATTGGAATAATATTATATTTTAAAAGTTGTTTATATGGTACCTGTGAAAAGAGTCGCATATCAATTTCAGCATCATCCAAATCTATATATTCAATATGTAATGCCTTGGCAACTTCTTCAATAATAGGAATAATATTAATACCTTCTATTTTTTCTAAATGAGATAATGTAATAATACCCTGTCTTATCTTCTTAGCAAGAAATATCTCCACAGTATGTAAGTCAATCATATTTTCAGAAATTAAATTTGCAAAAGATATTTTCTTAGGTGGTCTACTTTTTACCAATGTAGAAATTGCATCTTTCGTAATAAGCTTTTCTTTAAGCATAATTTCAATAAGTTTTACCATTATTTAGACCTCCGAGGTAAGTAAATGTATTAAGTATATCATAATCCAAAAGATTATATTACTACTTATTATTTTCTATTTTATATAATAATTTTTTTGCTTCTTCTGAATTAGATTTTGTAATATAACTTTTGAGTATAGATATACTCTCAGGAATATGCCCTAATTTAACTTTTGCTTGAACAAATATAAATAAACTCTCTTCTAGATTTGCATCAAGTTTATTTACTTCATATGCCCAATATTCTGCTTTTTCATAATTATGTTTTTTATAATAACTTTTAGCAAGAAACAATGCATCATCAATATCCTGAGACTGTTTAAAACGTTTTTCAACATCCTCGTATGCTTTCGCACTTGATGTTTCAATAATATCCAAATATATTTTTTTATGCGGGTTATTATTAGTACCAATATTATCGGTTGCATCTAATATAGGTATGTCAACTAAAACATCCAATGACTTATCTATAGTTAAGTCATCCCTAGTATTAATATTTTTATCATATTCTTCTCTTTCCAATCTACTTAAAGCATTATTTTTTAACAAACTACTTTTATTAACTTTTTTACTCATAATTGATTTATTATTTACGTTATCAATATATTTATTTACACTAGAAAAATTTAATACACTAAAAAAAATAATAATCAATAAAGTAAGAAGAAATAGCACCAAGTATATTGGTTTCCTTTTTTTTAATTGATATTTTTTCCATTCTTCCTCTAATGGTTTAATATCATACATGTATATATCCTAATTTTAGGGCACTCATTTCAATAATCTTTTGTGGAATATGAGAATAATTTATTTTACTAGGTTCATTTTTATCATAATACTCACATATTTCAAAAATAGTAAACATTAGCTTATTACATTCTCTGTAATTACCATTAGTAAATTGATGTATTAATTTCATATCTTTTGCTTTAATGCTATTGGCGATCTCAAAAAGATTCTTTTTTAAAAGTTTTTTATGTACATACGCTGATTGATCTTCTTTTGTTGCATTTTTTAATTCAATAATTTCCCATATTCGTGATTTAAAGTGTTCTTTAGCAATTAAATCTTCATCTTCTGTTTTATGAAGAGAAACAACAAATTTTACTGCTCGAGTATCTGAAAGTAAACGGATTTTTTCCATTATTTCAGCATCATACATTTGTGCTTCATCCAAAAGTATAACTATTTCTCTTTTTCCTCTTAAATTTTTACAAAAATCAATAAGTGCTGAAAAGTTGACTTCTGTATTTTTCGGTAAATCTTGCTGAGTTAGTACCTTAAATAATTTTTGAAAAAATTCTTTTTCTGTAGGTGCAGGGGTATCGAAATAATGTATTTCTTTTTGATATTTTAATTTTTCATAAACTCGATTTAGAAGAATACTCTTCCCTGTTCCTGGACGACCAAATAATAATATCATTTTTAATGGTTTTTCCATGCTATGTTGAAGTTGTTGATATGCGGTAACTGAAGAGTTTAGCTCAATGTAATCATCAATATCTATTGAATCAATGAATACATTTTTTGCAGTTTCGTATCTACTTTTCATTAAGTTTTGAATAACCTAAATCTTTTAAGGAAACAGATTTAGAATTTTTAACAATATGTGGTGTAATAATTAAAACGAGTTCTTCTACTTTATTAATTTTTTCTTCACGTTTAAATAAATCACCAATAAGTGGCATATCACCTAATAATGGTACTTTATTATTTTTAAATCCTGTTTTACTTGAAATTAATCCACCTAATATTGCATGTTCACCATCTTTTACCTTAATTACAGATGCAATTTGTCTTCTAACTAAGTCAGGTGGAATTGTTCTAACACCCCCATCACTAGGAACATCATTCACAGTATCAGAGATTGAAGGATTAATTTTTAATGTAATATACCCATTAGTATCAATTTCTGGTGTGATATCTAATAAAATTCCAGCAAACACAGAATCAACTAACTCACCTTCAGCCGCTACGGCACCACCACCACCACTACTTGCAGTACTAGAAGATTTTATTTTATAAAATAGTTCCTGCCCCACAGAAATCAATGCAGGCTGATTATTGAGAGTCATTACACGTGGACTAGAAATAGATTTTACATCACCTTGCGTTGATAAAAATTTTACAACCTCAGTTACTTTTGTACTACCTGTAATACTTACTAATTGTGCATTTCTAGGTCTTGAATCTTCCGTAAATGTAGTTTCAGTAATACCTTGTGTATTATCAAAAGTATAAGAACTTATATTTTTTTGTGCCATAGATAAAGTATTTATCGTTAAGTTTTGCAAAGTATAGAGTTGAGACCAATCAACACCAGAAGTTGTACTATCATCAAATGATACACTTAATATACGTACATCTATTAAAACTTGTGATTTCATTTGCTTAGTAAGTGTATGCACATATCTTGCCACTCTATTTATTTGTCTTTCTGTTCCAGTAACTGTTAGCATCCCAGCTTCTGCATTTATAATAGGTGCAAGAGGATTATATTCCCAAACTTTACCATCAGGTCCTGTCCAAGTCTCTCCTGTTTTTGTATAATGAGTACTACCGTCTCCCGCACCAACAAGTATACGTTGAATCTCTTTTTCAACTGTTTTCCAAAACTTAAACTCATTACGACTTTCTATACTAATTCCTGTCTTAGAGTTAGATGAATCATTACCCCCACCAGCAGCATCATTTGAATTTGCAATTGTAACATTTGCTGTACTTTTTCCAATTCTTCCACCAGCAACATAATGTATTCTAAATGTTCGAGTAATTAAATATGAAATCTTTAATTTATTCCCTTTTAATGTATAATTTAAATCATTATCTTTTAAAATTGTATTCAAAAAACCATTTAATGTACTATTTTTTAATTTTACATAATAAAGTTTTTTATTCATTCTTAATTTAGCTGCATCATCTTTAACAATAACCGTTAGACCACATGTATCTGCTAAATTATCTATTACATCTCCAATTGTTAGTTTACTATCAATTGTTACAGAAAAAAGTTTAGTTGAACAACTTCCTGCAAACACATTAAATGTAAACCCAAAAAAGATGCTTAGTGCAACTAAAAACTTAATCCCATTATTTTGTATATTCTTCATTTTAATACCTCTCCTCAAGCTTTATAAAGCTATTTTCATTTTTACGTAGAAATAATTTTTTAATATGATTTTCATTTCTAAGTACTACACCTTTGTCACCTATATATTTTAATTGATATCCAAGTATATTATCATCAACTTTTAACCAACTATCATTTATATATGCTTTACCATTTACGATTGCATGTAACTCAAGCTTTGCTTCATTATTCTCAAGTACAGGAATTACAAAAGTTGAAATATTATTTTCTTCTTGTAATCGTACAAAAGGTTCTTTAGTATCAACTAATGTTTCTAATTTTACCCCAACTCTTTTTTCATGAATATTATTTACCATTTCTTGAATTTGTTTTACAGAAAGATCTGCATTTAAAAAAATTGTTAACATTAATAGAAATAAAAATATATTTTTCATTAGTGATTTATCCCCCATACAGAAATATTTATATCAGCTTTTATATCCGATGAATTATTATCTAAAGTAAGTTTTGTCTCAAAAATATCTGTTACTAAAACATTTTGCTCTAGTTCATTCATAAACTTTACAATACTTCGGTAATTCCCTGTTGCTCCTAATCCAATTTCAAGTACATGCCCAAAACTACCATTATTATCAGCATATTTATTTGTAATATACTCTAAGTTGACATTATGAATTTCAGCTTTCTGGGTGATGGTATTTAAAAATCTTGACCATGATTTTTGATTAAATAACATATCTGACAGTTTTTCTAAATTAGAATTAATAAACTTTATTTTATTATTTACATTAACAATATTTTTCTTTTTAGCAACAATATCATTGTCATATTTCTTAACATAATATTCTCTATCTCCTGAAACTGTTATAGAGTTTAAATAAGTATTATTATTAGCAATACTTTTTTGTATACGCTTTTTACTTTTTTCACTTTTATTATATAATTCTTCAGTATAAGGTAATAATAGAGAATATCCTAAATAAGCAATTATGCCTGCTACACCTAATATTAACATCCACTTTTCGCTCTCTTTTTTTGGAGCAAAGTAAATATCTAATTCTTCTAACTTATCTTCTATAAACTTCATCTTACAACCTTTAAGAGACCTTTATAATAACTATTTTCAGGATCTTTAATAATTTGTTTAATATCAATCTCTTTTACATCATCAAAATGTGTATCTGAAATATATTTAATAAGTTCTGTAAATTTTCTATCATCTGCACTTACTAAAGAAACATATAAGGTGTCTCCTTCAGTTGCTAACATATTAACATGTACATCAAATTTATTTAATTCCTCTGCTATAGTATGAAAAAGACCAGATTTTAACTTATAATTAATTTTTTTATCATAAATCGCAGTTAATGTCTTTGTCTTTCCACTATAGATTGTAGATACATTTTTTATTTTATTATCTAAGTTTTTTATTGTATTTTTCTTTTTACTTAAAATACTTTTATATTTTGTTGCTTCTGTAGATAATTTTTTATTTTCTATATCCAATGCATAAATCTTCGCATCATTTACATATGATCCAACTAAATAGATAAGTGGATAAGCAAGACTTAAAGAGACCGCAGCAAATGTTGATATGATAAACTGTCCACTAGCTCGATGTATAAAGGCTGGTGCCCTTGGGTACATTGTTAAGTTAACAAAGGAAGATTCATCTTCCATGTATTCAAATGAAGCAAGGAGCATCAAATATTGAAATTGATCTGTATACCATTCTTCATTATTAACATTATAGTTAAAATTAAAATCTGTGGAATGTAATCCTAAATAGTTTTGACTGTAGTCATCTAGTCCTATAATTGGCCCATGTTCACTACCAATAAACATTTGATCAATCGTTTCAAGATTAAAGGCTCTTTTTGCATAAATAATAATATCATTAATGGTAATAAATACTTCCCCAAAAATTTTCATAAAATTTTGTTGGTAGTCATTATTGGTAGTCTTCAAACCTTCTGCTTCTAATATCGCGAAAAAATCTTCTTCATTAACCTTTTCACCAATAAGCTCACAATACTTATCATATATTTGTTCTAAAGAAAATTCTATAGACTTTGAATAGAGATACTCACCATCTTTATAAAGTGTAACTGATGCATCATGTTGAGTAAAGTAGACAAAACAATGTGTATTATTATTTTGTAAAATTTCTTTTGAGTATAGTGGTTTATAAAGTAGAGGTGCCGGTATAATTAAGTCAACATATTTTGTTTGTCGCTTAATAGGAAGATATAATTCATCCAAGTTTTCTGGCTCAGAAACAAATATATGATATTCACGTTCTTCTCCAGCATTTTCAACTTCATATGAAGAGATAACATAGCTATTAGCTTGATCAAGACCTAGCTCTTCGTAAGCTTTAATATCAAGAATATCTGCAATATCTTCTTCTGGAATACTACGACTTATTTTAACACTTGTAGTAATAATATCTTTATTACTAACATAAGAGGTAATAAAATTTGCAGTATTATAAGTGAGTTTATTTAAAGGATGAAATGCATCATCTTTAAACATATAACTTTTTTCTGAGAATACATTAAGTGTAATAATATTTTTTATAGTCGATTTTGACGAATTTTTTTTCAAAAACATTTTAAACTTCCTTGTCTGTTAAACAATTATATATGTTATAATATTAAAAGTATCTTACAAAACTAAAAAGTTTGGTAATAATATAAGTTTTCTTTATTAATTTCCTTTATTTTATTAATAAACATCTATATTTGGGGCTTTACAAAAGTATTGTCAAATCAACTATTTTTTATTTTTTACAGTATATATCCTAATTCTTCAAGTCCATCTCTATTTTTACTCCACCCTTTCTTTACAGAAACATGTAAATCTAAAAATATTTTTTTACCTGAAAATATCTCCATTTGTTGTCTTGCAAATTTACCAACACGTTTAATTCCTTCCCCTTTTTGCCCAACAATCATACCTTTTTGCGTATCTTTTTCTACTACTATTGTGGCATAAACAGTATCTAGTGTATCTGTTTCATCTATTTTCTCAATAGTAACATCACTCTCATAAGGTATTTCATCACTCAAGTTCTCAAATATAGATTCACGAATGAGCTCTTTGTAAATATCACGTATGTTGTCAGTTGTCAATATTTCTGTGTCAAATAAAAATGGTGAAGTTGGAAGATGTTTAGAGATTTCATCGAGTAGTTGCTGCTTCCCTACTTTTTTATTGACAGAAAATGGAATAATCGCTTCAAATCTATCTTGATATTTTTGATACTCTCCTAATTTTTTAAGAATATCCCCTTGTTTTACATGATCCATCTTAGTAAGTAGTACAATATGTTTAGTACCTTTACGTTCAGACATTTTCAAAAACTTTTCATACTCTGTAAGTTTATCTGTAATAGGTGCAAGAAATACTATCAAGTCTGCATCACCAATGGCTTTGAGTACTTCATCCATCATAAACTGATTGAGTAACTTCTCTTTTTCATGTATACCTGGTGTATCTACAAAAATAATTTGAGACTCTTTCCCATACATATCTTCATGCATCACTATAATATTCATACGTTTACGTGTAGCCTGTGCCTTCTTGGACACCATAGTAAGCTTCTCTCCTACCACATGGTTAAGTAATGTACTTTTCCCTGCATTAGGGCGTCCTACTACGGCTACGAAGCCTGCTTTGGTATCTATCTCTTCTTTTTCATGGTCAAACATTTATATTCCTTACAATATATAACGGGTTGTATCTTCATCTTCTACTACATCACCTATCTTCTCTTTGACAAGTGCTTCATCTACAATTATTTTTTCACCACTATGCTCATCAGCAGAAAAACTTATCTCTTCCAAAATACGTTCCATCACTGTATGTAAACGTCTTGCCCCTATATCTTCAGTTTTCTCATTGGCTTGTAGTGAATAGGAAGCAATTGCTCTTAATGCAGACTCATCAAAACTAAGCTCTACTCCTTCCACATTCATGAGTGCTTCATACTGCTTAATAAGTGAATTATTAGGCTCTGTGAGTATTCGGTAGAGTGTCTCTTCGTCTAAAGAGTCTAGTTCTACACGTAAAGGGAAACGCCCTTGAAGTTCTGGCATTAAGTCACTTGGCTTAGAAATATGAAATGCCCCTGCAGCAATGAAGAGGATATGATCTGTTTTTACCATACCTAACTTTGTATGCACAGTAGAACCTTCTACTATAGGAAGTAAATCTCTTTGTACACCCTCTTTACTTGGGTCTTGTCTACCTTGCGAGTTAGCAGAAACAGCTACTTTGTCTATCTCATCTAAAAAGACGATGCCACCCTTCTCTACTTTTTCAAGAGCTAAAGACTTAAGTGTCTCTTCATCAAGTAACTCTTCACTTGCTTCTGCTTCAAGAATTTTCTTTGCATCTTTAACCGATACTTCTTTCTCAGGGCCTTTTTTACCCATACCACCAAGCACCTTTACGATACTCTCTTGCACCTGTATCATCTGTGGAGGCAATCCATCTTCTGGCATTTGAGGGTTATTTGGCATCTCTACTTTAATTTTGAGATGGTCAAGTTCACCTTTGGCAAACTTCTCTTGCATACGAGCAAAGCTTGCTTCATACTCTTCTTTTTTCTGCTCACTAGCCCCTGCTGGAAGGGGGGGAAGGAGTTTTTCTATAATCTTATTCTCTATATAGTTTGCAATCTTCTCTTTATTCTTCTCATTCTCAGCTTCACGTACAATTTGCATGGAAGTTGCTGCCAAATCACGTATCATAGATTCAACATCACGTCCTACAAACCCAACTTCAGTATATTTACTTGCTTCAACTTTAATAAATGGTAAATTCATCATCTTTGCCAGTCTTCTAGCTATCTCAGTTTTACCAACCCCTGTACTACCTATCATCAATATATTTTTAGGTGTAACATCTTGTTGCATATCAACTGAAAGTTGCATACGTCTATAACGGTTTCTAAGTGCCACAGCAATCGTTTTCTTTGCATCACTTTGACCTATCACATACTTATCAAGATATGTCACTATCTCTTTAGGTGTTAAATTATCCATTGTACTCATTTACAGTTCCAATATTTTTATATTTGTATTTGTATAGATACAAAGTTCACCAGCAACCTCTAGTGACTCTTGTACCAAGGTTCGAGGATCTAGCGTTGCATGCTTATCTAAAGCACGTGCTGCAGAGATAGCATAGTTACCCCCAGATCCAATCGCTGCTATTTTCCCATCTTGTGGTTCGACTACATCTCCTGTACCAGTAAGGATAAAAATATGCTCTTTATTTAATACAATCATCATCGCTTCAAGCTGACGTAAGTGTTTGTCTTTTCTCCACATTTTAGAAAAACCTATGACTGACTTAAATAAGTCACCTTTTTTTTCAGCGAGTATAGTCTCAAACATATCAAAAAGGTTAAAGGCATCAGCTGTACTTCCTGCAAAACCAGCTAAGACTTCGCCATCTTTACCAAGTTTACGAATCTTAGTAGCATTACCTTTAAGAATAGTATCTCCAAAACTTACCTGTCCATCACCACCGATGACTGCTTTACCATCAGCTTTGTAGCCCAGTATCGTAGTTGCATGGAACATTAAACTGCTACCACATTTACTTTAAGTATTGCGTGTATACCATGTCCTAGTTTAGCATCTACTTCGTGAATACCTGTAGATTTCAATGCTTTCTTGAGATTAACATGTTTTTTATCCAGTTCAATATTAAGCTGCTCTGCAATAGCTGCAGAAATATCTGCATTTCCTACAGAACCTTTTATACCAACGGGTGCAGACTGCTTCTCTATCTTAATTTCCGTAGCTTCAAGCGTAATCTTCTCTGCTTCAAGACGTGTAAGTGCATCTTTAAGCTCTTTTGCCATACGCTCTTGTTCTGCTTTCCAGTTTTCAACTACATCGGGAGTAGCTAATTTTGCTAACCCTTTTCCTATAAGAAAATTCTGTCCATAACCATCTTTTACTTCTTTAATTTCACCTGCTAACCCTAATGCTTTTACATCTTTAATTAATAATACTTTCATTTTCTCTCCTTAGTTGGATAATATTGCTATGATTTTAACAAAATTTTACTAGGCATTTGTTAAAGAGCTATAAATGTTACACCTAAATTACACCCAAAAGTTGTATAATATATTAATTAAAAGGAAGGATAACTCATGAAATCTTTAAAGTCTATATTATTTTTTCTCATCATCTCAGTTCTAATCTTTCAAGGTTGTACTACAAAAGAGCCTCTAACTCCTCAGCAAAATCAACAAAAAGCGATACTATCTAATAGCATAGAAGAAAATACTACTGATAGTACAGAATTTGATAGTGAATTTGAAGAGGAAGAAGAATCAATAGTTGATCCTCTTTCAGGTTACAATAGTTTTATGACCTCTTTTAATGATATATTCATTACCTACGCACTTAACCCTGTATCAGAAGCCTATGGGTACGTTATACCTCAACCTGTACGTATAGGTATTTCTAATGCTTTTCACAATATACAGTTTCCTATCCGTTTTGTTAATAACCTTTTACAAGGTAAGTTTCAAAACGTTTCAGATGAGACAGAAAGATTTATCGTCAACTCTACTGTAGGAATAGCAGGTCTTATGGATCCTGCACAAGAGTATATGCATATTCCAAAACATAACGAAGATTTTGGTCAGACTTTAGGTTACTATGGTGTAGGTTCTGGTTTTCATATTGTCTTACCATTTTTTGGACCATCAAACGTACGTGACCTCTTAGGTATTTCA
>Ga0256826_1000646_pt1 | contig 21278 bp, 21 predicted proteins | sample CV79metaG_FD_185975 | JGI IMG/M metagenome (GOLD analysis project Ga0256826, IMG submission 185975) | Hydrothermal vent microbial communities from East Pacific Rise, Pacific Ocean - CV79 | ecosystem: Environmental > Aquatic > Marine > Hydrothermal vents | place: Pacific Ocean: East Pacific Rise...
TCTATGCTTCGCCGCATAGGTGTTGAATGGTATCCTGAATAATATGGCGTCAAAAAAAACGCTTCAATAAAGATTTTTATGCAGGGGAGGGGGAGCTTTCCTGTAAATTTCTACCATGATTTGTGTCTCTTGATAGACATACCTTTTCTTTTTGTGATGATGTAGACTTGTATCAATATATTTGGTGTTAGTATCCGGTGGCTATTATCTAACTCTTTGCAACATTATGAATGTTTTTATCCTGGCATAAATAGGAAAAGGATACAAAAGAGGAAATTATTGCAGATTTTGATGCGCAACATACGATTGAAGAGATCAGGGATAATATCTAAACCGGAGATATGCGCCTACCCCCATTCTTAAACCACCAGTTGATAGATTTAAGGTGGAATCTGCAGATCCTTTTTGTAGTGACCGTTAAATCAGCCCGCCACTTTTTTTGTCACTTCTTTATACAAATATAGAGCGATGTTATTGTCGTTCTGCTCACTCGGAGGATAGGGCAACGCTGAGGAGCAACCTGAGCGCCGTAGTGAGTGACTTGAGGATGGAGGCCGGGTGTGGGAAAATATGCACGGCCTTTCTTCTTTACACCTTCCAATTTTTGAGTCCTTTATACGTCAAACTTACTTACGGCAAGCGAAGCGAGCCGGAAGGACATTGTCTCCCAGCTCATCTCGCTCTCTTCAATGCATAGTCAGTGTTGAAAATACCTAAAATGGTGTCTGCTTGTCCAGCGGGGAATGTTTCCTTTCCTTATTGTAGTAGTCAAAGTCCCGGCTAAGTCACCGATGCAATGTATGTCATTCTGGATAAGCTTTCGGATAAACCTCTTCGTATTTTACCGTCCACCATAAACGTTCAATGGAAACGTTGCCCAGAGCACGGCCACGACCATCCATACTGACAGCAATGTTTTTATCAGGCAGCACCCCGGCAAGAACCTCAGAAGTAAACTGTGATCCCTGATCGGTATTGAATAATCTCTGATTACCCTGCGTCAGTGCCTACTTTAAAGTTGCTGCGCAGAAAAAGCTTTCCATGGTATTCGAAAGCTCCCAGGCAGGAACGTAGCGGTTATACTAATCAATCACTGCCGCAAGGTGTATGAATGGATATTGCAATGAATTATAGGTGATATTCATACTTCACACCTGTCCCTCTTCTTTACTATTCATGTGATGCGGCAGGTATGGATAAATTTTATATCCCTTATCTCGCAACCAATCAGTCGTTCGCAGGAGATTTCTTTCCGTTTCAACAGCAGGATTGTTATAATTATAAGATATTGACACGCCTGCCAATCTGCATTGTCTTCTGATGGAATATTCAGAATTCGTTTCCACTCAATTTCTTCGGGTTGATAGCGGCAGGCTCATAGCTTTTTCATTGTTATAAAGAGTTGCCAAAAAAGATAAAATAAGGCATTATTCCACTGTCTCAGAAAGAAGAGTCGGGACGTGGCTCAGCTTGGTAGAGCACATCGTTCGGGACGATGGGGTCGGAGGTTCAAATCCTCTCGTCCCGACCATTATGTTTGTAAAGTGAAAGACTGACAAAATCTATTCTTGAAGTTGCTTACGGAAAAATTAAGCCGTCCTGTGAATCAGGATGGCTTTTTTTTGCTAATAAATTAAGTTATTACGAAGCTACCAAAATAGGAATATATACCGGGAGTAAGTTCAGGTGCAGCCACAGAAAAAGCTAAAAAAATCAAAAGGGCTCGTTGCAGTGTTTACCGGTAATGGTAAAGGAAAAACTACAGCAGCCTTGGGGCTTGCCTTTCGAGCACTTGGACATGAAATGAATGTTTGTATAATCCAGTTTATTAAAGGGAGCTGGAAATATGGTGAAATTGAAAGTGCAAAGCAGTTTTCTAATCTCGATTTTCATATTATGGGACGGGGTTTTACCTGGAATTCTGACGATATTGACAAGGATATCAAGGTAGCCAGGGAAGCGTGGAAGTTTGCTGAAGAGGTGATTAGTTCCAATAAACATGCTATGGTTATCCTGGATGAACTTACCTATTTGCCGCATTATAACATCATCGATGAGGCTGAAATATTATCTGTGCTGGCTAAGAAGCCAAAAAATCAGCATATTGTTATAACTGGTCGTTATGCAAGTGATAAAATGGTGGAATTTGCAGATTTGGTCACTGAAATGACAGAGATGAAACACCCGTATAAAAATGGAATAAATGCCCAGAAAGGGTTTGAGTATTAATGTTCATCGTTTGTCTGTAGTTGCAGCTACTGAAAACTCAGAACAGCAACTATTCAATTGTACTTTTTACGAGCGTACCATCATACTTGATATGCGATGATTTTTTTTCAGATCTGTCTTAACACTATTAATGAGGTTTTATAATGGAAACATTCGAAGTACTCCTTGAACGTTCTACAAAAGTGCATGGCCATATCTGTGCCGGTCAGGTTATTGGTGTTCGTATGGCAATGATCGGGCTTAAAGAAATTGGGATCCAGGATCCGAGAGGGATGGACAGGAAAAAGTTGTACATTCTTGTCGAAATTGATCGTTGTGCAACAGATGCCCTCCAGTCAGTTACAGGCTGCAGCCTTGGTAAGCGTTCAATGCGCTGGATCGATTATGGTGTTATGGCGGCAACTTTTGTGAATCTTGATACCGGAAAGGCTGTTCGAATCGTGGCACGTGAAGAATCCAGGGAGTTATCTAAAAAATATTGTCCGGAAATTGTGGATAAATATAAACAACAGCTCGAAGCCTATCGGGTGATGTTACAGGATGAACTCTTTACCGTGACTAAGGTAAAAGTAAAAATACCCAAGGAAGATATGCCGGGGAAACCATTAAAACGCATTCAATGTGAAGAGTGTGGTGACTGGGTGCAGGACTGCAGGGATGTTAAAAAAGAAGGGAGGCTTCTTTGTCGTGGTTGTGCAAATGGTAAATATTACCAGTTTTAAATGAACATCACAAAATTTGTACGATAAGTGCACAGGCTATGAATTTCCCTTTTAATACTGTAAGTTCAGGATTGACCAACTACCGGACCGAAACATTAAGTTCGCCTGCAGAGTTTTAGGGTGATTTTTTTCGAAGTGTACAGATGAATAAGATCAAGAGTTCTAACGATACCATCAAAATACATATATAAAATATAACATGATAACATTACTTGATAACGGTGCTGGGAACGTCAGAAGTGTCCGCAACGCCATTAAGAAGCTTGGTTTTGAGGTTCAGGATGTTTGCGATGTCTCGGATATTCGTAATGTTGATCGATTGATCTTTCCAGGGGTTGGCAGTTATGGATCTGTTATGGACAGATTACAGCGTGACGGTTTTGTCGAACCGCTGATTGAAAGGATCAGAAGTGACAAACCATTTCTCGGTATCTGCGTTGCCTTGCAGGCCTTATTCGAGGGATCAGAAGAGAGTCCGGGAGTAGCCGGTTTATCTGTTTTAAAAGGGCAGGTAAGACGTTTTTCTGATCCAGCTCTGTCTGTTCCTCAAATTGGATGGAATGGTCTTAATGTACATAAAGAATCTCCATTGTTCAGGCAGTACAAGAGGGAAAAGCTCTATTTTGTTCATTCGTACCGTGCCACTCTTGAAGCAGAAGACGGTGAGTGGTTACTCTCAACAACCAATTATGGGGAAGAGTTTGTCTCCTGTGTGCAGAAAGGAAATATAGCTGCCTGTCAGTTTCATCCTGAAAAAAGTGGCGAAGCTGGCCTGGCAATTCTTGGCAATTTTTTACAGGGAAGTAGGGAAACCATAAAAGTCTCAACAGATCAAAAAGAGACACGTATGGCAAAACGTGTAATTGCCTGCCTGGATGTACGAAGCAATGATAATGGTGATTTGGTGGTTACTAAAGGAGATCAGTATGATGTCCGTGATTCAGGAGAAGTTCGAAATCTTGGAAAACCTGTTGAACTGGCCAGGAGATATTATGAAGAAGGAGCTGATGAAATAACATTTTTAAATATTACTGGCTTTAGAGATTTTCCCATGGAAGATCAACCTATGATTGAAGTACTGGAAAAAACATCGGAACAGGTTTTTGTGCCTCTGACTATTGGTGGTGGGATCAGGGAATTTACTGACAGTAATGGAAAGGAATATAGTTCTCTTGATGTGGCTGCGGAGTATTTTAGATCGGGAGCAGATAAAATTTCTATTGGCTCTGATGCCTGTTATACAGTGGAAGAATATCTGAGAACTGGAAAGAAGAGTGGCAACAGTTCCATAGAACAGATTGCCCGGGTGTATGGTGCCCAGGCCGTAGTTATCTCAGTCGATCCTCGAAGGGTGTATGTGAGGACGGCTGAGGAAACCAGCCATCATGTTATTAAGACAAGCATTCCGGGACCGGCTGACGAGGAATACTGCTGGTATCAATGCACTGTAAAAGGTGGTCGTGAAGGACGCGATCTTGACGCCGTGCAACTGGCCTCTATTTGCGAATTGTTGGGAGCAGGAGAAATCTTGTTGAATTGTATCGATAAGGATGGCACAAATTCCGGCTTTGATATGGAGTTGATTACTATGGTGAAAGCTGCTGTCTCAATTCCTGTTATTGCCTCCTCTGGAGCAGGATCTGCAGCTCACTTTGTGGATGTTTTTAATAAAACTGACGCAGAAGCCGCTCTCGCTGCAGGAATCTTTCATAGAAAAGAGGTGCCCATTCAGGAAGTGAAAACGGCACTTCGTGACAATGGCATAGAGATTAATCAATGATAGCCCTGAAAGAGCAGATCCTCCTTGGAATTTTTGAAGAATTTGAAAACTGGTTTTCTGAAAAGGTGGTATGCCAAAAGGGATGTTCTGTTTGCTGTACTCAGCAGGTTGTTATTACAGCCGTTGAGGGCGAATTAATTTACAGAAAAATTCGTGAACAGCACAGAGAAGAATGGTTTGCAGAAAAACTACAGAAGAAAGATAAGACGACCAGACATTCGCTCACCAGTAATGGTTTTGCCAGCGAATGTCTGCAGGGGAATGAGGTTGAACCGCAGTCTTATGGTAATGGAAATCCCTGTCCATTCCTTGAAGACAGTTGCTGCTCTATTTATGAGGTGCGTCCGTTTTCCTGCCGCTGTTTTACCTCAACCCAAAAATGTAGACCCGGAAGTTTCGCCGTTATACGAGACGCATACCTGTCTGCATCTGCATCGGTCATGCAGATTATTGAACATCTCGGTCAGGGAGAGTATCTGGGGAATATGCTAGATGTTCTTCAATCTTTATCAGATCTTCCGGAAAATAGAAAATACTCAAAACTTCTTCCCGCATCTATCGCTAATCGGGGAAGAGAAAATGTGACAAAAGCACTTCCACTTCCTGGATTTTTACTGCTTGAGGAAGAAATGGCGATTGCTGCTCCTCTCCTTGAAGCAATTTTTGCTCACCAGGTCAGTGAGAGTAGTATTGAGGATATTCTCAATAATAAATAGAATTCTCCATGTTCTCTTTTTTCTTGTTCCAGCACCTGCGGGACTCGGATAAAATAAAATATCCCAGCTACAATATTAACAGTTAGCTGGGATATCTATGGATCAATTCTCTACCCCTGTTATTACGTTGCCAGTTTCACATCGTAATTTACTGTCCTGCGTTTGTTACTCTTTTTCCCTGCTGGGATATATTCAGGAACTGAGGAAGGTGAACTGTACAGATTTTATGCTGGATATAAGTGGAAAATCCTTGCTGAGTGGTGAAGGATAATCAATTTTGCGGGCTTTTTATGTAGATCGAAAACTTAAGGATACAGTACTGTTTAACTTTAAGAGAGGGTTGATTTTAGAAGGGTAAAATGTCGAATTTTGAAGGAAAGACACTGAGGCGTACCTATATTTCGACGTTCAACATTCAACCGTTCTTCATTTCATGTAAAAATTTTTTTCTCCAGCCCTTCTCCTGTCTGGCGTTGGGATTTGGTGTTGTGAGAAATGCCTGAAGTTCTTTTTTGTTGCCAACGAGAGCAGGGTCGATGCCATTTACATCACTTTTAAGGGTAATAAAATCGCATAGTGCAGTAAACGTAGACTCTTCTCTGGCCGTAAGTTTAGCAGTTTTAAGAAGTGGTGGACACTCTTCTGTGCTCTGAGACTCTCCTCTTTTTACACACTGGATCAGGTCATCCCCATAAGAGCTGACACTTTTGTGTGAGATTTCTCCGGCTGTCTGAATGGCTTCGCGATCCTGCAATCGGTTTCTGGCTATTGCCAGTAAAACGTTATCCTTTACTATATGGCCTCTCGGTCGATTTTTACGCTTTGCTTCCTCCTCTCTCCATTGTGCAAGTTCCTGCAGAATCGCCAGAGAGTGAGAGTCTAAATTTCCGATACCTTTAATTTTTGTGTATCTCAGAGTGTCACTCAGCCCTGTATAGGTGTTGAGATCGTCAAACAGGCGTAGTTCTTCAAGTAGCCAATGATTTGTTTTAGAAAGACTTCTAGCGAGGAGTAAAATACGAATAGCACGTAAGTAACGGACATCATCAAGGGCGTATTTTGTCTGTTTTGGATCCAATGGTCGTTTTAGCCAGTCAGTTCTGGTTGCCCCCTTGTTCAGTTTGATACCCAGAAGTCTTTCAACCAATGTAGCCAGAGATAATGTGCTGTCATATCCGCAGAACCCTGCGGCAAGCCTGGTATCGAAAATGTTTTTCGGGTCATGCCCCGTGGCTGTTCTTAGAATGACAAGATCCTGAGGTGCATCATGAAATATTTTGACAACTGAGGGGTCAGCGAGTAATTTTCCCAGCGGAGAAAGGTCTTTCACTGCCAGGGGATCAATGATAAAACAATCCTCATCTGAAAGTGCCAGCTGGATTAATCCCAGATTAGGATAAAATGTCCGTTCCCAGATAAATTCGGTGTCGAGAGCCACTGCATTGGTTTTGTGGGCTCGCTTCATTAATTCGATAAGTTCTTCAGTTGTTGTGATCATTTGCTTTGCCGCATAAATATGTTTGGTATCCAGTTACTTTGTTGTTGAAAATTTTCATGATTCCATCTGATAGATCAGGTTTTCACTAAACCACCAGATATAACTAGCCATATCACCTATAAAAGCACAAGGATTAAAATTTGTTTTGTTTTTTTATATTATAAAACGTATATTGTTAATGATTCCCACTTTGTTCGGTGTCATGCTGCTCACTTTTGCCGTGACCCAATTTGTCCCTGGGGGACCAGTGGAACAACTGCTTTCAGAAATGGAAGGGGTAGGGAAAGGAGGAGAAGTTGCCTCAGGATCCTCCATGTATCGTGGGGATTCAGGACTTGACAGTGAACGTGTCGAAAAACTGAAGAAACTCTATGGCTTTGATAAACCACCTGTAACGCGTTTTATCGGCATGATGAAGAATTATCTGGTGTTTGATTTCGGCTCATCATATTATTATCATCAATCCGTCATTCAGCTAGTTATTTTGCGTATGCCTGTCTCCATGTCTTTAGGATTATGGAATTTTATTATTGTTTACGGTGTATGTATCCCCTTAGGGATCAGTAAGGCTATTCATGACGGATCTCGTTTTGATATTCTCACTTCAACTATCATTCTTGTAGGGTATGCGATTCCAGGATTTGTACTGGCAATTGTCCTGATTGTCCTCTTTGGTGGTGGCTCTTTCTGGAATATTTTTCCTTTGCGAGGCATCGTCTCTGATGGTTGGTCTGATATGGGAATGATGCAGAAGATTCTAGATTATCTCTGGCATATGGTGTTGCCCATAACTTCTGGTGCCGTGGGCAGTTTAGCTGTTATGACCATGCTCACGAAAAATTCTTTTCTTGAAGAAATTCGCAAACAATATGTTCTCACTGCTCGTGCCAAGGGGTTAAGCGAAAATCAGGTTCTTTATAAACACGTTTTTAGAAATGGTATTATTCCGATAATAACCGGGTTTCCCGGATATTTTATTGCCTCTTTTTTTACTGGTAGTCTTCTTATAGAAACGATATTTTCCCTTGATGGTATGGGGTTGCTGGCCTACCAATCCGTTCTCAACAGGGATTATCCCGTGGTTTTAGGAACCCTTTATTTTTTCACAATCATTGGACTCTTTTCCCGTTTACTTTCAGATTTAAGCTATGTTGTTGTTGACCCGAGGATTAGTTTTGAAAGCAAAGGATAAAAATGTTCAAGCAGTCAGTCTCAGGCTCAGAAGATGGAGACGATTTCGCCGGAACAAAAGAGGATATTACAGTCTGATAATTTTCAGTACCGTTTTTCTTCTTTCTCTTCTGGCTGAATGTATTTCTAATGATGTGCCTTTACTGGTAGTGTATGAAAATGAAACATATTATCCCCTGTTTTTTCAATATCCCGAAACCACCTTCGGCGGTGATTTCGAAACGGAAACCGATTATCTTGATCCCTATATGCTTGATCGGATGACGAAGGGGAATAATAAGGTGTATTTTCCCTTTAATCCACATAGTTATCAATCGATTAATTTTGATATCGATGGGCCTGTACCGTCTCCTCCCACTAGAGATAATTTCTTTGGCACAGATGATCGTGGTCGAGATGTTTTTGCTCGTTTGCTTTATGGTTTTAGATTGAGTGTGCTGTTTGGTTTTGCGCTTACTGCTGTGGGAACGCTGGTTGGTATAATAACGGGAGGAGTGCAGGGATATTTTGGTGGAAGGACGGATCTCTTTTTTCAGCGGTTTATTGAGATATGGGGAGCAATGCCAGAGTTGTATCTCCTTATCATCTTTGCCTCCATATTTAAGCCCAGTGTATTGCTGCTGTTAATACTTTTGTCACTCTTCAGCTGGATGGGGCTCTCTGATTATGTACGTGCCGAATTTTTGAAAGGCAGAAATATGGAATATGTGCAGGCTGCCAGGGCATTGGGGGTATCCAATATAATCATAATGGTAAGACATCTTCTGCCAAACGGTATGACACCAGTGATAACCTTTCTGCCATTTCGAATGTCCGCCTCCATTCTTGCCCTGACTAGTCTTGACTTCCTTGGTCTTGGTGTTCCGCCTTCCACCCCTAGTCTTGGAGAGTTATTAGCCCAGGGAAAGGAAAATATTGATGCCTGGTGGCTTTCATTGTCAACGTTTACGGTGCTGGTTGGTACTTTGGTGTTATTAATCTTTATTGGAGAAGCATTAAGGGAAACATTTGATCCACGACAAAATTGATCCTCTTACCCCTTTTGATCTATCGAACAGTGCGTTGAAAACGTTGGTCTAGGCATCGTGTCTGCTCATTTTTATGTTAACAAAAAATCTCAATCATTGACATTAGTTGATTCTGATTTTATCATGAGAAATGCACTGTTCTGATCTTTTAAATTTAGTTTAAAACTGCCCAATCTAAAATGCTGTTTTATGAATGAACCCCATAGTCAAATTATACCTGAAAAATCCTAAATGAATAAAAACCCTGAAAATAAAACCATGCATGTTAACACTATTGCAGTGCTTGGAAATTCAGGAATCACTATTCTGATAGATTTTGGTCGTATGGGACTCTATCTACTGCAGATGTTCAAAGGCTGTTTCAGCCTCCCCTTTCGTTTTGCTGAGTTTATGCGTCAGATGAATTTTATTGGTGTGGGTTCCCTCGTTGTGATATTTTTCACCGCTGCTTCAACAGGAATGGTTTTAGGGCTACAAGGGTACTACTCACTCCATAAATTTGGAGCTGAAGGAATGCTTGGCTCTGCTGTTTCGCTAACTCTTATTATGGAATTAGGTCCAGTCCTTACAGCACTTATGGTAGCTGGACGTTCGGGGTCTGCGATGTGTGCTGAGCTTGGTATTATGCGAATCTCTGAACAGATTGACGCACTTGACTGTATGGCTATTGATCCCTTTCGTTATCTTATTTCGCCCAAATTACTTGCTGCACTGATTTCTGTCCCCCTGCTCACCGTTCTTTTTGATGTTGTAGGAATTGCAGGTGGATACGTTGCCGGAGTGCACCTTATGGGGGTTAATCCCGGAAGCTATTTTGAAGGGATGCGTTCAAGTGTTACCAATCATGATATTGTGCTTGGTACTGTAAAATCTTTTGCCTTTGCCTTGCTTATTGTCTGGATTTGTAGCGGTAGAGGATATTTTGTGCATCAAATCAAGGGCGCGGGGTTTGGTGCAGGGAGTGTATCCAAAGTTACAACACAGGCTGTTGTTTTATCATCCATTTCTGTGCTGGTTTTTGATTATTTGATAACGGCGATTTTGATATGAGTGGAGCAAGTGTAGAATTCAAGGACGTGGAGAAATATTTTATACGTTCTGATGGATTGAAGCAAATTATTCTGGATAAGGTTAATATTTTCATTCCTGCTGGAAAAACAACCGTTATTGCCGGAGGAAGTGGACAGGGGAAAAGTGTCAGTTTAAAGTTGGTTCTTGGATTAATGCAGGCAGATAGCGGAAGTATCTTTGTTTCAGGTGAAGAAATAACCCACATCAAGGGAAGAAAACTCAAAAAACTGCGAACTCGGTTTGGCGTTCTTTTTCAGGGATCAGCATTGTTTGATTCAATGACTGTTTATCAAAATGTGGCATTGCCACTTAGAGAAAGAACAAAAAAAACTGAAAAAGAAATACGCCAACTGGTTCTTGAGAGTCTGGAGAGTTTTGAATTATTGGGACATGAGAATAAATTTCCTGCCCAACTCAGCGGTGGCATGAAAAAACGCGTAGGTCTTTCCAGGGCATTGCAGTTAAAACCGGAAATTATGCTTTTTGATGAACCAACCACAGGGCTTGATCCTGTGATGACACAGGAAATTTATCAGCTTTTTGCCAAAACTCAGGAAGAAGTTGGCTTTACCTCTATCATTGTCAGTCATGATATACCAAAGGTTTTTAACCTTGCGGATCAGGTAATTGTCCTGCAGAATGGAGATATGGATACATTTCCCACTCCAGAAGCAATTCAATGGTCGGAAAAAACGCATATTAAAAAATTTGTTGAAGCAACTGTGGGTGAAATTTATCAAAGCCATTTGGTGGAAAAATGAAAAACAGTATGGAATTTATGGTTGGTATTTTTATGATAATGGGATTTATGGCCTTTTGTTATCTTGCTCTGCAATTAGGTGAAGTCTCATTCTTTTCCCAAAGTAAAAACTATACGGTTATCGCCCAGTTTGATAGTATTGCCGGGGTGAAGAAGGGGGGAACTGTCCAGGTTGCAGGTGTTGTTGTTGGACAAGTGTCCAGGATATGGCTCGATGAAGACGGGGTTGCCAATGTTGCGTTATCCCTTGAAAAAGGTCTGGAACTTTCAACTGACTCCATGGCTTCCGTGAAGTCTCAGGGGCTTATAGGAGATAAATTTATTTCCTTAAGTCTTGGAGGGGATGATGAAGTATTTAGAGATGGTGATGTTTTGACTGATACAGAGTCCTCTGTTGATATTGAATCGTTAATCAGCAAGTTTGCTTTTGGTGGTGTAAAATAGAGTATAGTGGTCAATAACTTTCAACTGAAACAGTCATGAAAAATTCTTTTTTCCTTATTCTGTGTTTTTTTTTTGCTGGCATTGTTGGTTGTGTTAAAAACAGCTCTATCGATACTCTTGATGCTTTGCCATCTCAGCCTGCTGGCATCATCGAAGAGGAAGATATGGACTTCCTCTTCAATGATGACTTTGATGATTTCATTGACTTAGGTGATGATGGGAATTATTCTGACCCTTTTGAACCCGTGAATCGGTTCTTTTTCATCTTTAACGATAAACTCCATTATTGGGTGCTTAAGCCTGTCAATAGCGTTTATACCGCAGTTATCCCCCGTGACATTCGAATAAGTTTTGGCAATCTTATTAATAATCTTGCTTCACCCATCCACCTGATAAATAATTTATTGCAGGTTAAACTAGGTGATGCAGGAATTGTCGTTGCCCGCTTTGTAATAAATTCAACTCTTGGTGTCTTTGGTTTTAGTGATCCTGCATTTATAGAGTTTGGTCTTGAGCCAAAACCTGAGGACTTTGGACAGACACTTGGCGTTTGGGGCTTTGGGGCAGGGCCCTATTTTTGCTGGCCTGTGCTGGGTCCATCAAATCTGCGGGACACATTTGGTCTTGCAGGAGATGTGTACAGTCATCCTATGGTTTATTATGTTGACAGTGCTGCTGTCAGTAGCAGCTATTATATTGGTAGCAGGGTAAATCTGCTTTCCCTTAGGCCTGATGTTTATGAAGATCTTAAAAAATATTCTCTGGATCCTTATGTTTCTATGAGGCAGGTGTATCTGGATTACAGGAAAAATAAAGTAGAAGATAAAAATGGTGTGCAGTACAACAACGGGAGTGTTGTTGAATAGTGATGATACCCCCTCCGAGGACACTTTTTCAGGGCGTGCTGACAAAGAAGATGACGTTTTTTGCAACGCTATCGTCAATAATCAGGTGTAAAATATGTGTTGTATACGTGTGAAAGTCTTTTTGTGTCTGTTTTTTTTCTGTTTTTTTATAGATAGCTCTTTGGCTGGTAATGGGCCGATAGAAGACCTTAAACCAACGCTTAATGGGATTATGGGTGTTATCACTGATCCGGCATTTCAGGCAGCAGAAAAAAAAGACGAACGTCGCAAGCGAGTAATGGTCATAGCTGAATCGGGCTTTGATTTTGAAGCTATGGCACGTCTTGCTCTTGGCAAAACATGGAAAAAAATTGATACTGGTCAACGACAATATTTTGTAGAATTGTTTATGAAATTAATGGAAAATGCCTATGTCGGAAAGCTTGAAAGTTATACAGGCCAGGTGACAAAATACATAGGCGAACGAATTAAAGGAAAAAAAGCTGAGGTTAAAACCATTATGAAAAATAATGGTGTTTCCTTACCGGTTAATTATATCATGGTGAAGAAAACGGATGTATGGAAGGTATATGATATAAACATTGAAGGCGTGCGTCTGCTTCGTAATTATCGGGAGCAGTTTAAATCTATCTTGAGAAAGAAAAAGTTTGATGGTTTGCTGAAAGTTTTGGAGGAGAAGAATGCAACTTTTGTTCAAAGCTCTTAGGTTTGCAAGTGAAGATGATTATGTATTGCTACACTCTTTCTGCCAGGAAAGGAAGCTGGCAACTGGAGAACAGTTATTTGATTACGAAGATGATGCTGATACTCTGTTTTTTCTGCATAATGGCCGATTAGCAGTACATAAATACTCAGGATTCCAAAGTAAAATGCAGGTCGTCGCTTTGCTGGATACTGGAACTGTGGTTGCTGAGGGAGCTGTTATAGAGGGACATGTACACAAATGCAAAGTAACTGCTGTTGATGATTGTATACTCTCCAGTCTGAGCCATAAGGCATATTGTCAGTTTCGTGAAAAGGCTCCTGATCTTGCCTTCCTGCTCTTTGAGTATCTTTTTAAGATTGCCAGCTTACGTCTTGAAAAATCAACTGAGCGCATGGCGCGTATATTATGAGATTCGCTTCTTTTCAGCTCGTTTTTACAAATAATTGCGTAGCTGAAATTTTTTTCTAGCCATTCTGCTCAAAATTGAGTATTTTTCTGTGTTTTGTTTAAAGAACTTGTGAAAAGTGAAATTTCGAACTCTCCTTTTGCAGTGTTATAAACGTTGATAGATTAGTAAAAATTTTCCATTTTCTTCGTTGTTGCAAAATTTGGATAATCACAACGTATCTTAGTACGCCGAAATTAGTTAAATTTTACGATCCTCGAATATGGAGTTTTTTTACAAATCTATCTTTGTTTTCGATTTTTTTACGAGTTCGTCAATATTATAGAGAAAATAATACTATGCAGTTTATTAACTGCATTTTCAGGAGGATACCATGGCTCTGCCCAAAAGAAGACATTCCCGTTCCCGTACCCGTAAGAGAAGATCTCATGATGCCCTAAGAGCTCCAGGAATAAATATATGCAATGAATGTAGTGAGCCTAAGATGCCTCATCGTATTTGCCCTGGTTGCGGTATGTATAAAGGACGTTCTGTTTACAGTCTGGACGCAGAAATAGAGTAGGAAGGATACAGTGCGTATTGCCTTGGATGCCATGGGCGGTGACCATGGACCTGATGAGCAGATAGCCGGGGCAATACTCGCTCTTGAAGAAGAAGACCTTGAACTGACCCTTGTCGGCGATGAAACAAGGATTCGTTCCTGTCTTGCAAAACACTCGCCGTCTGCTTGTGTAGTCAAACGTCTTCAAGTTGTTCACACCTCCGAAGTGGTGCAGATGGAGGAGTCTCCAGTTGAAGCCATTCGCAAAAAAAAGAATTCTTCGGTTATGCTTGCTTTTGATCTTGTCAAAAGGGGAGAGGCTGAGGGGGCAGTAAGCGCCGGAAATTCTGGCGCCACAATGGCTGCCGCGATTCGAAAACTTGGTCGTTTAAAAAATGTATCCCGTCCTGGGATAGCCAGTGCCTTTCCTACTCTGAAAAAACCTGTTGTTATGATGGATGTTGGTGCCAATGTGGATTGTCGTCCACAACATCTATATCAATTTGCCATCATGGCATCTGCTTTTTCCACAGTGTATGGTAATAAATATCCAACCGTCGGCATTCTCTCCATTGGTGAGGAAAGTGGAAAAGGAAATCAACTTGTTAAAGATGCGTACGCCTTACTGTCCGAGAGCTCTTTGAATTTTGTAGGAAACGTTGAGGGACGTGATATTTTTCAAGGGGGAGTGGATGTTGTTGTCTGCGACGGATTTGTCGGGAATATATGTTTGAAAATTAGTGAAGGATTGGTTGACGCCGCCGGGAAAATGCTGCGGGAAGGTTTTATGGAATCGTTCCTTGCAAAGATTGGATATCTTCTTGCCAGACCTGTATTCAGTAATTTGAAAAAACGGATGAATTATGAAGAGTATGGAGGAGCACCCTTACTCGGCATTAATGGCACAGGCATAATATGTCATGGAAAGTCAAGTGCAGTTGCGATTAAAAATGCAATTATTGGAGCACAGCAAATTATTGAAACAAAAGTAAATGATAAGATTCTATCTGGAATCTCTGAGATAAAGCATACCCATAAGGAGAACATGTAATGGGAGCCAGAATTCTTGGAACAGGTTCCTGTTTGCCAGACAGAATCTTGAGTAATCATGATTTGGAAAAAATTGTTGAAACCAGTGATGAATGGATTCGCAGTCGTACCGGGATAGTGGCTCGCCGGATCAGCGGGCCTGGTGAAGAAACCTATCTCCTTGCCACAAAAGCTGCTGAACAAGCTTTGGCTATGGCCCATATAGCAGTAGATGAAATTGATCTGATTATCGTTGCCACAATCAGCTCTCATATGATCATGCCATCCTGTGCCTGTTTTGTCCAAAAAGAGCTTGGTGCCCGCAATGCTTTTGCCTATGATCTAAATGCGGCTTGTTCAGGTTTTCTCTATTCTCTCAACAATGCAGACAAAATACTGCAGGTCGATCGTGAAAAAACGCTGCTTGTGATTGGTGCAGAAACCTTATCCAGTAGAACGAACCCGCAAGATCGCAACACCTGCATCCTTTTTGGTGATGGGGCCGGTGCTGTTGTTATGCATTATAGTACCGATGCCACCGGTGTGATTGGTTCAGCACTTTTTTCAGATGGTACATTATGGGATTTACTGTATATGCATAATGCTCCCTCCTGTAACCCGGATCTTATACAGGAAGGAAATCCGGGTGCTCATATTCTTATGGAAGGTAGTGAAGTTTTTAAATATGCCGTAAGGTCCATGGAAAAGGCGGTGGTTGAACTTTTTGCACAAGAAAACATTAGTCTTGAAGAAGTTGATTTGATTATTCCCCATCAAGCAAATATACGAATCTTAAATAAATTACTGTCAAGACTGGGAGTAGATAAAGAAAAAGTATTCATAAACGTCCATAAATATGGTAATACATCTGCGGCTTCCATCCCCATTGCTCTTGATGAAGCAAACAGGGCTGGAAGAATTAAAAAAGGTGATTTGCTTCTGCTCTGTTCCTTTGGTGGAGGATTCACCTGGGGGGCAACACTCATTCGATGGTAATTAGGAGAAACCATGGATTACTTCCTTACTGAAGAACAAGAAATGATAGTGGATATTGCTCGTCAAATAACTGATGAGAAAATTATTCCAAACCGTGCAGAACTAGACAAAAAAGATGAGTTTCCTCGGGCAATTCTAGAGAGTATCGGCCAGGCCGATCTCTTTGGTATCCCAATTCCCGAGGAATATGGAGGGTTTGGTGGCGGCTGTTTTGATATAGTGCTTGCCCTTGAACAACTTGGTCGTGGTTGTATCGGTGTGGCGACTGCCTTTGCGGCCAGTGCGCTTGGTATTTATCCCATCATCGTGGCTGGTTCAGAGGAAATGAAGAAGAAGTATCTCGCTCCTATTGCTGCAGGTGAAAAGTTTGCAGCGTTTGGACTCACCGAAGCCAATGCAGGTTCGGATGCCTCCGGAATCCAGACAACTGCAGTACTTGATGGCGATGAGTGGGTACTGAATGGTACAAAACAGTGGATCACGAATGGTGGTGAGGCTCAGACTTACACCATTATCGCTATGACAGATAGAAGTAGAGGTGCCCGTGGTGCTTCCATGTTTGTAGTTGAAGAGGGAGACGCTGGTTTCTCCTGTGGTCCTAAAGAAAAGAAAATGGGCATTCGTGCTTCTTCAACAACGGAATTGATTTTCAAAGATTGCAGAATCCCTAAAGACAGATTAATAGGTCGGCAGGGCACCGGCTTTATTACCATTATGAAAACGCTTGATTCTTCACGACCCGGAATCGCAGCCCTTGGATTGGGCATAGGGCAGGCATGTATTGATGAGGCCACAACGTATGCAAAACAGCGAGTTCAGTTTGATAAACCAATTATTTCCTTTCAGGCAGTACAGCATCTTCTTGCCGATATGGCCATTCAGCTTGAGGCTTCAAGAGCACTTGTATATGCCTCGGCCAAACATATAGATGCCCATCCCAAAGATATGACGAAGGCTTCTTCCATGTGTAAAGTAATGGCCACAGATATGGCTATGAAAGTGAGTATCGATGCGGTTCAGGTCATGGGTGGATATGGCTATATGCGCGAATATCCAGTTGAAAAAATGATGCGCGATGCAAAAATCCTGCAGATATATGAAGGAACGAATCAGGTGCAGCGAAATGTTATCGGACAGGAACTAAACAAAGAATATTCACGAAAATAATCAGTATGAAAATTATTGTCTGCATAAAACAAGTGCCCGATGCAAAAGATGTGCGTCTTGATCCCGAGACAAACACCCTTGCCAGAGAAGGGGTTGAATCAATCATGAACCCTTATGATCAGCATGCCGTTGAAGAAGCTGTAAGTTTAAAAGAACAGCTGGGTGGAGAAGTAACAGTTCTCAGCATGGGGCCGCCACAGGCTGAAGCAGTTCTTCGACAGGCAATCTCATGTGGAGCTGATTGTGGAGTATTGATTTCAGATCGCGCCTTTGCAGGTGCAGATACCTGGGCCACTTCTTATACACTGGCAAAGGCCGTGCAAAAAATAGGCGAATTTGATTTGATTCTCTGCGGTAAACAGGCCATTGATGGTGATACTGCTCAGGTTGGTCCCGGACTTGCTATTCAGTTGCAGATTCCTTTTTTGACCTGTATTCAGAAGGTACGTGAAGTAACAGAGGACGAAATTGTCATGGAAAGGATGATGGATGACGGGTTTGATGTTGTCGCTGTTTCTTATCCTGCCCTGTTAACAGTAGTGAAAGATATTAACGAGCCAAGGGTTCCTTCGTTAAAAGGAAAAATGAAATCTAAAAAAGCTACCATCAAAGTGCTCTCGGCTGAAGATGTTGGTGCTGATTCAAGTTGTATTGGGCTTGCAGGTTCTCCGACGCAGGTAGTTGATGTCTTTCCTCCTCCTCCACGGGGAGAACGAGCTGTGCTTACCGGTACCATAGATGAACAGGTCGCCCAGTTAACTGAAAAATTAGCTGCCTACTTATAAGAGGACAGAGAAAAACAATATGTTAATTATTGATAACGAACTCTGTATAGGGTGTGGGGATTGTGAATCCAGTTGTGCCTTTGCTGCCATTGAGGTAATAGATGAAATTGCTGTAGTTGGTGACGCCTGTACCTTGTGTGGCGCCTGCGTTGACAACTGTCCTGTTGAGGCTTTACATATTGAGGGCGGGGAGAAGGCAAAACAGGTTGATCTTAATGTCTGGAGTGGTGTTTGGGTCTATTGTGAGTTTCGTTGTGGCAGACTTGCTAATGTCTCCCTTGAGCTCCTGGGAATTGGTCGAAAACTGGCTGATGACAGGAACGTAAAATTATCTGCTGTTCTGCTGGGTGCAGATACCGGAGAAATTGCTGGAAAACTAATCGGATATGGTGCAGACAAGGTCTATAGCGTGGATAATCCTGCACTTGCAAGTTTTACCGATGAGATATACGGGGCTGTTTTAAGCAGTCTGATCCAGGAACATAATCCTGAAATTGTCATTGCTGGGGCAACTGCGATAGGCAGGTCTTTTATACCTGGTGTTGCAAATATACTGGGAGCTGGATTGACTGCTGATTGCACCCAACTTGCAATCCGTAAGGATGATGGTGCCCTGTTGCAAACTAGACCGGCTTTTGGCGGTAATATTATGGCCACCATAGAATGTCCCTCGTCAAGACCGCAGATGGCAACGGTGCGGCCCAATGTTATGAAGGCGTTGGAATATGACAGAGATCGTCAGGGTGAGATTATTGACGTTCAGCCAGATCCTGCACTCCTTCAGGCAAAAGTCCGAGTACTCGAAACAGTAATTTCAGAACATGATGATGTAAATATTCAGGAAGCTGATATCCTCGTTGGAGGAGGGCGCGGCCTGGATAGCGAGAAAGGTTTTGAGCTTATCAGGCAACTTGCCAGGACTCTTAGTGCATCAGTTTCTGCCAGTCGTGCTGTAGTGGATGCCGGGTGGATTGGTTATCCTCATCAGGTAGGGCAGACAGGAAAGACGGTTGCCCCAGGATTATATATTGCCTGTGGCATTTCCGGTGCGATACAGCATGTGGCCGGCATGCAATCTTCCGAAACGATTGTGGCCATAAACCGTGATAAAGAAGCACCTATCTTTAATGTTGCTGACTTTGGTATTGTGGGTGATCTTTTTGAAGTACTTCCTAAATTAATTACCAGCCTTGAGGAGTATAAAAAATCATGATCCTGGCAGGAAAAACAGCACTTGTGACAGGGGGCAGCAGAGGAATAGGACGTGCAATTTGTTTGCGGCTTGCAGGGCTTGGGGCTCGCATTTATATAAATTATGTGAGTAACTCAGCGGCAGCAGAAGAAACAGAAAAAATTATCTCCGCTGCAGGTGGAAAGTCTGATATCCTCTGTTTCGATGTTGCCGATCCCGCCGCATCCCAGGATGCAATTCAACAGCTGGTTAAAGAAACGGGTTCCCTCGACATTTTAGTGAACAATGCAGGGATTACCCGTGATGGGCTGATGGTCAGGATGAAAGAACACGATTGGGATGCAGTTCTTGATACCAACTTGAAAGGGGCTTTTTTCTGCGCAAAGGCCGCAGCCAGAGTTATGATGAAAAAAAGATGGGGTCGAATTATTAATATTACCTCTGTTATAGGTTTTTCCGGGAATGCAGGTCAGGTTAATTATGCCGCTGCAAAAGCCGGAATGCAGGGTTTAACCAAATCTATGGCAAGAGAGTTTGCCAGCAGGAGTATAACAGTGAATGGTGTGGCTCCAGGGTATATTGTAACAGATATGACCAGTGATCTGTCCGGGGAGATACAGGAAAAAATCAAATCTGAAATTCCTCTGGGAATACTTGGCAGTCCTGAAGATGTTGCCGGTGCAGTGGCCTATCTGGTTGGAGAAGATGGTAAATACGTGACAGGACAAACATTGCATGTGAATGGCGGTATGTATATGTGACAGATCCGGGGAAGGTTCGCTGATATTTTCGGCAAGTCTGGTAAACTGGTAAAAGTAAAGTTTTTTGATGACACAGTAAACAAGCTTCGTAACCGAGGAACGCAAATTTGAGTGAGTGAGGCGTATATAAGTATGTCGCAACGAAAGTAAATTTGTAGAGGCAAAGAAAATGAAGCGTTTTTACGATGCCATCAAGTCTGGACTTTGTTGGATTCTAGGGTTATATTAATTTTTTTCCGTAAATTCGGAATTTACTAAAAGACAAAATACAGGAGTATAAAATGGCAATTGAACAGCAGATGGTTGACATTATTGTTGAGCAGTTGAGTGTAGATAAAGAAAAAGTTGTACCAGGTGCTTCGTTTGTCGATGATCTTGGTGCAGATTCCCTTGATCTCGTGGAGCTGATTATGGCCATGGAAGAGGAGTTTGATGTCGAAATTCCTGATGAAGATGCAGAGAAGATTACCTCTGTTCAGCATGCCATTGATTACGTTAATAACTTGAAATAATCGTTTATCTGGTGCTGCTGCAGCACTGGTTACTCAAGAGGATTTCAATGGCAAAGCGTAGAGTGGTGGTTACCGGCATAGGTTTGGTAACCCCTTTGGGAACAGGCAGGGAAAAGACCTGGAATAATATTCTGGCGGGCAAAAGTGGTATCGCAGCAATAACCCGTTTTGATACTTCAGGGTTTGCAAGCAGGATTGCAGCGGAAGTGAAAGACTTCCAGGCAATGGATCATTTTGATAAAAAAAGTGCTAAACACTTGGATTTGTTTGTTCAGTATGGCATTGTTGCTGCGCGTATGGCCGTTGAAGATAGCGGGCTTACAATTGATTCATCTAACTGTGAACGAGTAGGTGTTATCACCGGTTGTGGAATGGGTGGTTTGGCAACCATTGAGAAAAACCATTCAGTTTTTCTTGATCGTGGTTCCAAACGTATTTCCCCGTTTTTTATCCCAATGGCTATTCCCAATATGCCATCCGGGCATATCTCCATGCAGGTTGGAGCAAAAGGTCCGAATCTTTCTCTGTCTACGGCATGTGCCGCCGGAACCCACGGTGTTGGTGAAGCATACAATGTAATTGTTCGAGGCAGTGCTGATGTTGTCGTCACCGGTGGCACAGAATCAGTGATTTGTCCTCTTGGTGTTGGAGGTTTTGCCTCCATGAAGGCCTTATCAACAAGAAATGATGATCCGCAAAGAGCATCTCGTCCATTCGATAAAGATCGAGACGGGTTTCTTATTGCTGAAGGGGCAGGAATGCTGATCCTTGAGGAGATGGAATCTGCTCTTAGGCGTGGTAGCGATATTTATGCGGAAGTTGTTGGTACAGGTGTTTCAAGTGATGCCTATCATATTGCAGCACCACCTGAAGATGGT
>Ga0256826_1000647_pt1 | contig 21276 bp, 10 predicted proteins | sample CV79metaG_FD_185975 | JGI IMG/M metagenome (GOLD analysis project Ga0256826, IMG submission 185975) | Hydrothermal vent microbial communities from East Pacific Rise, Pacific Ocean - CV79 | ecosystem: Environmental > Aquatic > Marine > Hydrothermal vents | place: Pacific Ocean: East Pacific Rise...
TTGCCCACCTACGCTCTGTTTTTCGCTCTCCCATCACCCCATCTAAGTTGACAACACCATCCTCTTTTTCTAAGATCTTTTGAGCCATTTTAAGCTCTTCTTCACTCACGTTGTAAAGTGCATTCATCGCTTGAATCTGATTGGGATGGATGATGGTTTTTGAGATGAGGCCATTTTGGAGTTCATAGCTGATCTCTTTTTTAAACCCTGCAGCATCAGAGAAGTTGGGGTAGACAGGGGCACTGATCTCGAAGCCTTGGGACTTGAAAGTGGCAATGAGGTTGGCGATGATTTGAGCTGGGGCTAACATCTTGTAGATACTACCCTCTTGTTTGAGACCAAGCTGTCTAAGCATATCTTGGGCTCCGAAACGGATGCAGATGATCTGCTTTTGGTAGGGAAGTAAAATCTCTCTGAGTTGTTGTAACTTTTGGATATCGAAGAGTTCTTCACCTTCGATGGATGGCATGAAGTAATGAGTGAAGAGAGAAGAGGAAAGAGGAAAGAGAGAGAGGTAGTGTTCTGCATTAGCTAGGCCAAACTTTGGAAGAATAAAACCATCGATTTTTTCAATATTTTTTTGCTCTAACAACTCTTCTAGCATCACTTGGTTTTGGGGACGGATAAACCTTAAAAGTTTTGTCTCTTGAAGATTTTCCAAGAGGGTAGAAAGTCTCTTTAATGCTTGTTGACGCTCTGCACTAGCTAGACCATCTTCAAAGTCAATGACAATAGAACGAAGCTCAGGATACTTTTTGCCTGAGAGAACACGCTCTAGATCTTTATGTGAGGCAGGGACAAAGAGGGTGCCTCCAAGTTCTAGTGCGTGAATCGTTTTACGCATGGGTACTTTCACTTGTCAGGTGAGTACCATCACAATGGGGAACTGTTTTAGAGTTTCCACAGCGACAGAGGGTAAGTTTTTGGGTCTTGTCTGGCGTAAACTTTAGAGGTTTACTACCATATGTTCTATGAGCACCATCACATAAAGGAAAACTGTCTGCATGACCACAACGACAGTAAGCAAACTTTTGATGGGCCTCTACTGTGATGCGATAAGGGCTATTTTGAAACTGCGTCTTCTCCGCCATATATTACCTTTGGATGCATAGTATGAGAATTTTACTATAATATCACTAAATGAGGGTGAAGAGAGCAGATAGATGATACGAAAAAATGTACTAAGCATAATTACAAAGTTGATGCTAGGTTTTATGATAGAGACACTTAGAGATCAAACATTCAAAATCAAAAATCAAAAATTGCTCCAAGGGAGCCTCTAGTGTGTGCTGTATTTGGCATCTTAGGTGACTTTAACCCCCGTGTGGCCCGACAAAGTTTAGAACTCATGTCACATAGGGGTCCTGATCACTGTGGGATCATTGAGAAAGAGCAACTCTTCTTTGCCCATAACCGTCTGAGTATTGTTGATCTCAATGCTACCGCACACCAACCTATGAAACGTGATGGCGTGCTCTTGAGTTTTAATGGAGAGATCTACAACCACAAAGCCTTACGTCAAGAGCTCTCCTCAGCATTTCATTTTGAGAGCGACTCTGATAGTGAGGTGTTGTTAGCAGCATATCAGAAGTGGGGATTGCAGTTTGTAGAGCACTTGGTAGGGATGTTTGCCATTGCTCTTTTAGATGGAGATGATCTTTACCTCATTCGTGATCGCTTGGGAAAGAAACCGCTCTTTTATCTGCATAATAACGCACAGTTCATCTTTGCTTCTGAGATCAAAGGGCTCAAACCTTTTCTAAAAAGTACTACCTTAAACAGAGATGCTTTGAGTAGCTACCTAGGCTTTTTAGCTCCAACACCACCCCATACCTTTTATGAAGGGATCAAAAAGTTGGGATCAGGAGAGATCTTACATCTTAAAAATGATGTTATTACTGTTCGTTCTTACTACTCTTTGCTCGACACTCCCTCTCATGTCATCCGTGATGAAAAAGAGGCAACAGAGAAGATCGAAGCCAATTTCATGGAGAGTATGCAACTACGTTTAAGTGCTGATGTTCCAATGGCTGCACTGCTCTCTGGTGGTATTGACAGTGCCTTGATAGCGGCTATTGCCAAAGAACAAGGGCACACTTTAGAGACCTTTACTTTAGGATATGCTGGGTTTAAAAACTATGATGAGCGTGATAATGCTAAGATTACAGCAGATGCTCTAGGAGTCAAAAACCGTGCTATAGAGATCCAACAAGATGACTTTATGGGTGCGAGTGAGAAAGTTTTTGCAGCCATGGATGAGCCACTCAATGACCCCGCTGCCATACCGCTTTACCTCCTGTTCGAGGGGATCAAAAAAGAGGGTTACAAGGTGGTAATCAGTGGGGAAGGAAGTGATGAGCTCTTTTTGGGTTATAGGCAGTACTTTGAGTACTTAGACATTGAAAAAGCAGCCACACTGCAACATAAGAACTGGCTCAAAAAATACTTTCGTGCTAACTTCTCAATGAACCGTGAGTGGGAGTGGTATAAACGTATCTTCGATGAGCAACTCCTCTTTAGAACCTCAGGTGAAAAGTTCACTGACCTGCAAAAAAATATTATCATGCGTCAAAATATCAAGGATGGAGATGGACTACGGTTTTTAGAACCCTACCGTCAGGCTTTTGAGAAAAGTGGCCACAGTGACCCCTCTCTTTGGTACAGTTACATCGATCTCCAACTTTTTCAAGCAGAGCACTTTCTCACTAAGCTCGATAGGGTATCTATGGCCCACTCCATTGAGTCACGTACCCCATTTCTAGATCACAAACTGGCTGAAACAGTTTTTAGTATGGATCCTACTTTACGCTACCAAAATGGTGTGACTAAAGATCTTCTTAAAAAAGTGGCTCAAAAGTATCTACCAGATGAGGTGATAAAGCGTAAGAAAAAAGGGTTCTCTAACCCCTATATGGAGTACTTAAGTACCTCTGGTGACATTAAGATCATTCAAGAGGTCAATGCACAGACCGGACTCTTTAACCAAGAGGTCTTGAGTGAGTATGTGAAACGTGGAGAGAAGGGACGTTTTAAGCAACATGTTTGGGGACTTTACGTGCTTTCACATTGGCTAAAGAAAAACCTTCTATAATTGAAAGTATGAAACGCCTCACATTAATGCTTTTGTTACTACTGTTTACGCATACACTTCAAGCAGAGATGATTGATGTCACACTAGAATCTCAAAGTATTTTAGAACAGAGTGAGATCTTTTATGATCAGCAAGAACATAGCTTTAAACAGATTCAAAAACTCCCTTTTTCTCCTATGAAAATAGACTATGTCAACCACTCTTTTGATGCACAGACCGTAGTGTGGATCAAGATGAAGTTTCATAACAACAGCACAAAAACAATCACCCGAGTAATTGAGGTTGATAACCCTATATTATCGAGTGTTATGCTTTATGGACCCAATAGATTAGAGATCACAGGAGTACTCCATGTCCAAAAAGATAGGCACTATATCAACCCCTCGTTTAACTTAACACTCTTAGCCCATCAATCAAAAACACTCTATTTACGCATTAATAACCAGACCACAACCTTACAGTTTGGAGTAGCACTGTTAACCCCAGAAAAGATGCACCACAAAGATCAATCGCGTCAATACGAGATCATGCTCTTTTTAGGGATCATTGGTGCATTTTTTCTTTATGCACTCTTTTTATTTGCGTATAGTAAAGATCGTAGTTATCTTCTCTATACCCTTTATCTTTCGACGCTTCTTTTTCAGCAAATGACCTACTTGGGTATGTTACCACTACATGCACCACAATGGTTTAGCGCTATTGATAACCTCATTGTTGTTCCTAAAGTGGGGATGATGATCATCACAGCCATCTGGTTTGCACAGAGCTTTTTAAAGACCATCCACTTCCCTAAGATTCATCGCATTTATAGCTACCTCTATATTTTTGTGTTTTTACAGATGCCTCTGTTTGGAACACAGTGGTTCTATTATCCTGAAGTTACGGTACTCACAGGTCTTCTCTTTATCATCTTCAATACCTTTGCAGGCTTTTATGTTTACCATCATGGCAACAAGCAGGCCCGCTTCTTTATTGCAGGCTGGATGATCTTGATCTTTGCTTATATCCTTTTTATCTTTGATGCGTTAGGGTTTATAAGCATTATGCATACCTTCCCTAACCTCATCATGTGGGCGACTGCCTTAGAAGCACTCTTTTTGCTCCTTGCCTTTGTTGATCGTTTGAGCATACTTCAAGAACAAAAAGAGGCATTAAACAGAGAGTTATTAGGGGCATATGCATTGCGCCAAGAGATCATTGAAAAAAGTGTAGAAAAAAAGACTGCTGAACTCACCAAAGCCCTCAATCAAAAAGAGTTACTTCTCAAAGAACTCCATCACCGTGTCAAAAACAATCTACAACTGATTTTATCTCTATTGCGACTACAAAAAGGGCTTAAAGGGTGTGATCAAGAACAGGTACTTTTTCAACAACTTGAAGGACGTATACGTGCCATTGCAAGAACCCATGAACTCTTATACCAAAATGAAAATGTCGAAATCATTGATATGGAGCTTTATGTTGATAGTTACGTCGAAGAGATGCAACAGACCATCGATAATGATCGTATTACCATTAAGACAGATATTGATGCAGTGCTTCCTTTGAGTAGTGCTGTCTACATCGGTCTTGTGATCAATGAATTGGTCTCTAATGCAGTAAAATATGCTTATGGTGATTCTAATGGTGTCATCCATATTCGAATGCGTCAAAAAGAGAAAAATTATACTTTAGAGGTCTGTGACGAAGGAAAAGGGTATACTGACGAGGGCGTAAACAGCAGTTCTTTAGGTATGACACTTGTAAAAACCTTGATTGAAGACCAACTTGAGGGGAACATGGAACTTGATGCAAGTAGGGGAACACACTATATAATGAGGTTTAGTTTATGAGTATAGAAGTCTTAATTGTTGAAGATGAGTCTATTGTTGCTATGGAGATCGCAACCTATGTGCGTGAATTGGGTTATCGTGTTGCAGGATTAGCATCTCGTGCAGATATGGCGATCAATATTGCTGAACATAACCACGTAGATATTGTCTTGATGGATGTGCATATCAAAGGAGAGATGGACGGGATCGATCTTGCAGAGATCCTCAAAGTACGTTATGCACTTGGCATTATCTACATAACCGCTTTTAATGATGAAGCATCTATTGAGCGTGCCGTTGAGACAAACCCTATAGCTTACTTGACCAAACCATTCAATCGTAAAGAACTTTCAGCCGCTTTAAAGATCGCTACACGAATACAGACACATGTAGGTATAGCTGATATTCGTAGTGGTGATATTAAGATCAGTGATGAGTTTAGCTTTGATCGAGAAGAACAAGCGCTGCTCTGTTGTGGAGAGTATGTACACCTAACACATAAAGAGCGAGAGTTACTGGTCTTACTACTCGAGGCAAAGAGTCGTGTGGTTGACTTTTACACCATTGAAAATCGTCTATGGCCCGACAAATCTCCTAATGAAAACACCCGAAGAAGCCTTATTGCACGCCTACGAAGTAAGCTCAAACATCAGTTTATAGAAACTGTTCCTTCTCAAGGGTACCGTCTAACGTATTAAAGTTATTTTTTTACGTCTTTCTTGTCAATATCATAAATATTACTTATATAACTATGGCTATTGCAATGTTTTTACAATGGTATTGCAATGATAAAGATTTATAATATTTCTACACAGTTAAACTGTAGAGGAGTATAAATGAAATCTATATTGATAAGCCTACTATTAGTAAGTCTAAGCCTATGGGGTGACAGTAGTTATGATCGAACCATAACAACCCTAGATAAGAGTAGAGATGAAGCAGTCAAAGAGGTCGTTCGCAAGATGCTTTTTGCTTATCAAGATGAAGATGCTCGTACCTTTTTTGATCACGTATCAGAAGATCGTTTTATACAAGACTACATCACCTTTAGCGACGGGGTCTATAATGATTTTAGACTCTATGATATCTTAGAGATCGATTATTGGTTTGAAGAGGTAATCTCTGACCATATTGTTCGTATTGTTCAACTACGTTGGCAAGAACGTTATGAGAGTCTAGAGAGTTCGCAACAGTATGAGGACAAAGGGCTCTCTCGCTTCTTTTTCGATGAAGTCGACGGTGCCTACCTACTGATCAAAGTCGAAGGGAACAATCTTTTTGCAAAAAGTTCACCTGAATGGCATGAAGAGGTCCCTCCCATCGCCGGACAAGAACAAGCTTCTGCAGATGGCCCTGCCGCAGATATATTACCCAATAAATATCGATGTGAATACACTTCTCCCGACAATACCGTTGTTTTTGAGATTGCAAACATAGGTAGTGTTACAGCATCTGGAGATGTGACTTATACTGCTACCAATAATCCAAGTGGCGCAGTCCCTGCTCCTCCTAGTCCAGAAACAGATACCTTTGCAGTGAGCATACCAGCCAACAGCACGACACAATCTATCAACACCAACTTAGTGTGTGACTGTAATGATCAGATCACCATCACTTTGTCATCTACCTTTAGAGATGAAGATACTAGTAATAATACCATCACCTTTAATGCTGATCCGGGTGGATGTCCATAATGCACAAACGTATACTTGTTCCTATTTTAATAGCTACCGCTCTCTTAGGTGCCGAAATAAAACAACCAACTGACACTCAAAGCTCCTGGGGCCTAAGTGGCCAGTCAGAGACTGTAGGTATCTATAGAGATACTTCAGGTCAAGGAGCTACAGGCAACAATGATGGATATACGTATCGTCAAGAGTTAGGACTCAAAAGCCGTGGTGCGCTAGGATCAGCAAAAGCTGGGGTTGAAGTTCGTGGACGTGCGACCAATGATAAACGGGTCTCCCAACAAGATATTGAACTACTCTCCTTTCGCTCATATTATCGAGACAATAGCTTTGAGATCGAGTTGGGTGATGTCGCTAAGATGTATAACCCTTTGATCTTTAGTGGTGCACTTAAAGGTTCTAAAGTAGGGGTTAAACAACATGTTGGAGAAGATGGCTCGTTAGAGTACTCTATGATTGGAGGGATTCAAAGTAGTAGTTGGAAAGATATTTTTGAACAAGAACAAGATCAGCGTGATGCTATTGCAGGTGAGATAAAATATAAACATGCTACAGCACAGTTTGTTGCACTCTCTACCTCCTATGCTAAAGATCGTTTCAATGATACCAATACCTCAACACTTGTTGATCGCAATGCCTCTGAAGCTTTAAGTGTAGGTCTGCAGTGGGATTGGCGTTTTAGTCGCTACCTAAGATTCAAAGGGGACAGCGCCTATACCAATACACAAAACCATTATACAGGTGGTCAAAAAGAGAACAAATATGGTATCCGTATGACCCTCTATACCAAACCCATAAGAGCTGTTAGTAGTAACTTCAAGTATGAGCGTTATGATGGTGGTTTTGTGACACTCACCGGAAGTGCGGCACAAAACAGAGAACGTCTTGAAAACACAACGACATGGAGTATTAGCCGCCAAGTTCGTAGCCGCTTGACCTTAAAAGGTTCACGTGACAACTTAGATGGTACCTTAGGTGAGACACAAAATATTCTCGATGGACTAATCTCTTTGAACTATCGTCCCGACTTTATGAAACGGGGAGACTTTGCGCTAAGAGTACAATACACCTCAAAAAATGGTCGTGGAAGTGATACCGATCAACTCAATGCCGGTGTTGATTTTAGTGATAGGCTTAAAAATGGTTGGCGTTATGGTCTAGGCTATGAGTATACCAACTACAAAGTCAATGATGAAGCCAATGCAACCAACTACGATAACCAGCTTCATACCTTTCGTGGACAGTTGGCCTATAAATATAATATTACCAAGACCAACCGTCTTCGCGCCAGCTTAAAATTTGACATCTCTCTTTTTGAACATGAAGATGTCACACAACAACAGACACGCTATGGTGGTACCTTTGATGCCGGTTATGATTATGATCGTATGTTTGGAGTGGATGGACTTTTTACCTCTAAAAATACCGATCGAGATCTTAGTGTCAACACCAGTTATGAGCTATATCAGCTTATAGGACAATACAAACCTTTTAATGATAATTCACATGTTCTCAAACTACGGGCGCAAAAACGTGATTATCATGGAGGCACTGCAGCGCAATCTTACGTAGAAGATGAAGTGCGTCTCTCTTATGCCTTTGCATTTTAAGTCAGGAGCTTATGTTGAAAACAAGTATCTCTAAAATAGCCACGATCTGGTTACTGTTAACCACCCTTTTCTTAGCCAATGGCTGGGCCACATACTATGAAGGAGATGATCTTGGATATGTCGATACGGTCTATGTTGATGAGCGTGAGTTCAGTGACTTTAATGGTCAAGAGATCATCTTTTATAGAGATGATTTACAAAAAGGCTACATAGAGATCCATGGACTACTCTCTCCTGAAGAGGGGCATGACCTAGAGAACTTAAGAGTAGAGATCTCTATGGATGGTGGAGATACCTGGGTAAAAACAACGGGTAGTGAACACTGGAATTTTCGTTTTACACCGCAACTGCAACAGAGTTATGAGTTGTCTCTACGGGTTGTAGAGATAAGCATACCAAACACTCTGCCTGATACTCAACTACGTATGGGTGGTTTTGTACTTGCCTTAGCCGATGGAACAGAGGTGATTGATGGGGTACTTAATGGAGAGGGATATCTTACGATCCCCTACCTCAGCACCATCTCTGAGAGCACAAATACCTTAAGTGTTCAACTTCATAACCTACAGGTGCGTGATAATATTGTCGAAGTCGGTGAAATCCTCTATGGAGAAGCCATTACAATCGCTACCGATGTTGCAGATATTGAGATCTCTAACTTAACGATCTCAGCTATCCCTCAAGAGAACCATCTAGAGGGTCAGATCCACTTTAAAGGGGTGCTCTCTTCTATGGAGTCGATTGCGCTGCCCCAAAGTACCCATCTTTTAGCAGAACGTTTTGAGACCTCTTTCAGTTTTGAAGGAGAGAAGTTAGCGATTTGGTCTGAAAAGGATGTGAACTTACTTTTAGGTGAAGGTTCCTTAGCGATTAGCTATCAGCTTGGTGCCCCTCAGCCTGAGATCGCGCTTGATCTACCTGCTGCACAATTTGAGCTAGGAACACTCTTGACTGATGCCAGTGGTACCTTGAACTCTGTGGTGGTAGACCTTACAAGCGTGCAGACGCAGATCGAAACAACTATAGATCAAGAACTCTATCTTTTAGGGAGTGGTATCCGTATCCCAAGTGGCTTAGAGCTTGCACTCGATCTGAGCGATTTGAATGATCCTAAACTCTCTTTTAGCACATCTGTCGATTTTTCAGAGTATGACAATGTACTGTTACAACAGCTCGAAGATAGTGAGATTGAAGTCGCTGTCTCTAGACGAGGCTTTAATGCCCAAGTCACCTCAAGTGGACGCTTAGCACCTGTAACCATCATTGATAGGGGAGATACACTCAGCGATGTACGCTTACTTTTTAGTGGTGATGCCCCTAGCTTTAGCATCACGATCGCCAACAGTGACCTTACGCCAAAGATCAAGCTCTCTTCATTTAGTGCAGAGATCGATTTTGGAGACCTCTTACAGAGTGCTCAAAGTGATGGTATGGGGGCGATAACACCTGTAGTCGTAGCACTTGAAGATCTCTCTGGTGAACTACAGCACTATACCCTTAACCTTGCACAAGATGCTTACCTCATGGGAAGTGGCTTGAAACTACCTGCAGGGATGCAAATCGCACTAGATTTGGAGAAGCTTCAAGATCCAAAGATCAGTTTTAGTAGTAGTATTGACCTTAGTAGCTATAGCGACCCCATTGTTAGTAGTATGCGAGAAGCTACTATTGCAGCAACCCTCTCAAAAGAGGGATTTGAAGCACGGGTAAGTACAAGTGCTGATATGACACCTATTATCTTACTAGATCGTGGTGGTGTGGGTAAAGATGTTCGTATCGTCTTTGATGAAGGACTCACTCCAAGCTTTACCCTCTCGGCCTCAGCTACTTCATATGAGACGCATCTTGATCTCGATACTCTTCATGCAAAAGTAGATTTTGGTGATCTTTTGACCACCGTCCAACAAACAGGTGAAGGCGTTAGTGAACGTGTGATGGCAACACTTGCACTCGGTAGTGATAGTGCTGCTGATGTTGCTTTGAATTTTACTGGCTTTAGCAAAGTAAAGCTCTTAGACAGCGACTTACTCCTTAGTGGTGTCAACGCCAACTTTAACTTAGATACGAAGATGATCGAGATTGATTCTAGTGTTGATCTTGATGGTTATGATAATCCTATCTTACAAGCACTTAGTGGTTCAACAATGGCCCTTTCTGTATCTCCTCGTGGTATAACAGGAGCATTAGAGGTTCAAGACGCATTAGAGCCTATCGTGATCTTAGACCGTGGAGAAGATGGCCAAGATGTCAAGCTTACGATCAATGGAACGCCTAGTGTAGCAGTTAGTATTGATACGGAAGGAGTTGGGTTTGATTTTGGGACCTTAGATGCCTCTTTGAGCTTTGGAGATCTTCTTCAACAGACACAAGGCGAAGTTGCAGGTGCATTCACCCCTGTAGTGGCTACCCTTCAACGCGCTGCTGAAGTCGGTAACGGCTATATCTTTCGACTCGACTCCAAAGTATATCTTCTTGGCAGTGATGTCGCTCTAGAAAATACACAAGCCAACTTTGACTTGGATACAAAACAGATCAGCTTCACGTCAACTGCAGCACTCTCTTCTTATGATAATCCTATTGTCAAGGCATTTGATGGAGGTCAATTACGCTCTAGTATCTCACCCAGTGGTTTTGATGCCACACTCTCCAAAGAGGGTGCTTTAGAGCCTATTGTCATTTTAGATCGAGGTGGGATCTCCAAAGATATTGCTTTAACATTTAGTGAGATGCCTGCTGTGAGTCTGCGTATTGTAAGAAATAGACTCGATTTTGATATTGATGGGGGAGAGGCTGAGCTTGACTTTGGTGATCTACTTGAAGGTTCTAAAGCAACCTTAGTGGCTTTAGGTAGTGAGACAAAAGAACAACTTTCGGGTCACTACAGTTGGAGCATATCTGGAAGTAAGAAGCTACTTAGCGCAGCGCAAGCGCATGTAAGTCAGTTACAAGGTATGTTGGATCTCAGTGACGTAGAGGATCCTATCATTACCCTCAATGGTGATATTGATCTTCGTCCTTATGGAGGGATCTTCTCTTCAAGTGATGCAACCAAGCTCATTGATGCGCAGATCTCTAAAGAGGGGTTTAGCGCAGGTCTAAGTATCGCTTTAGGCAGTGTCGATATCTATAAAGAAGAAGCAGTCAAGCTTATCTTTACCAAAGCACCTCGCATTGATCTAGCCATCACACAACATGATCTGAGTATGCACTTTTCAAAGCTCTCAGCAGATCTTGATTTTGGAACGCTACTTGATGGTGGAGTCGCCCATATAGGTTCAATAGGAACTACTTTAGACACCTTAGAAAGTAGCCTCTCTCAGGTCAAAAAAACGACAGAAGAAGCAGCAGAGGGCTATAGTTGGTATCTCTCTGGTTCACATACTATTGGAGGAAGCGAGATCTTGCTTAGTGACCTGAGTGGATCTCTCGATCTTGATGATCTCTCCAACCCTTCGATCATTCTCAATGCTAATGCAGATATGCGCAATTATGGTGCACTCTTTAAATATATTCGTAGTGCAGGTGTTGAAAATGCTAAGATCTCCAAAAGTGGTTTTGAAGGAACGCTGATTACCGAGATCCAAGATATTGATATCTGGAAAGATAAAAACGTCAAACTTCATTTCTCTGATAAAAAACCTCCAAAATTTTCACTCAAAGTGACAACCTCAGGCGTTCGCGTTGGTATAGAACATATGGATGCAACTGTAGCATTTGGAAGCCTTCTTGATGGTGCTGTTGCACAGATCAAAGATGTCGAGTCTGGCTTATATCATTGGGAGTTAAGCGGTCAACATGCCTTAGGTGATACTAAGATTGCCTTGAGTAATCTCAGTGGAGGTGTTGACTTAAGTGATCTACGTGACCCTTTACTTGAACTGAATGCTACCGCTAATCTTACAGAGTATGGCGCACTCTTCTCTAAACTCAAAACAGTCTCATTAACCAAAGCACAGATCTCCAAAAGAGGTTTTAGTGGCGCGTTAAGTGCTACACTTGATGATATCAATATCTGGAAAGAGAAAGAGGTCTCACTACACTTTATAGATGCCAAAGCACCAACCCTCCACTTAAGTATGCTTCGAAATGCATTTAGTATTGGGATTACAGATCTTAATGCAGAGTTGGATTTTGGTCAACTACTTGATGGCGAGCGGGTCACATTAGCCCCTTTAGTCACTGAAGCCACTGAGATTCAAGAAGAGATCAATAACGAAATATCCGTTAGTAGTGATAATGGCATCTACACATGGCGTTTAAAAAATGAGCACACTTTACTTCATGATGATGATGGTAATGTCACGGTAAGTGAGATCAATGGTGTCGTCAATCTGCATAATCTGCATGATCCCATCATTGTCTTTGGTGCGACTGCTGACTTTAGCCAGTACCATTTTGATGCTGGACATATCGAGGTGGCCACACTTGAAGATGCTAAGATCTCACGTGCAGGTATTGACTGGAACTTAGTCATCAGTGGTGCTGGCACTGAAGTAACGATTTTGGATCTCGGTAGTAAAGATGAAGATGTCCGTCTAGAGCTTGCCAATATAGGTGGTAGCATCAGCAATAGCAGTGCACACATCACACAAGCCGATGGGATCTTATACTTTGGCGCGCTGTTTGATGGTGATGTTGAGCCTATTACCTTAAGTTATGAAGAGTCTGGACGATATAGTTTTACAACGGACCAGCTCTTTAGCTACAAAAGTGGTTCGGATTCGATCTTGTTGAGTGGACTCTCTGGAGAAGTATTGAGAGTGGGCAGTAGTTATAAAGTAACCCTTTCAGGTGACTCTGAGATTAGAGCCACCCTCTTACAACAGATCGGATTAGGTACGATTAGTATTGATACTTTAGAGGTAGGGAGTAGTGGTCTTAAGGGTAACATCACTTCAACATGGAATCCAAGAAAAGTGATCACCCTTGTTAATGCCAAAGCAAGCCTTGAGTTAAGCGAAGTCGGTGTGCATATCGACTCTACACAAGAGCAGCCCATCTCTTTGATCGCTTTTAGTGGTGACATTGATGTCAGCCCACTCTTTGATGAAGGTGCAGCAGCGGCCAAAGCATCATTACTCTACAGTAATGATGCGCTCTCTTGGAACTTCTCACGAACACTACATATCAATAAGTTTGAGTTCAAAGATCTAGGTGGCCAGATCTCATTAGGATCGCTTGATGATCTCTCCATAGGCCTCAACGGGCACTTCTCTTATAGTGAGCTTGAGACGCTATCTCTTGATCTTGAGCAGTTTTTTATTACCAACAGTGGTCTTTCTGGTACAGTCGCAATGGGTGAAAACTCACAGCTAACATTGGGAACACCTAAATTACAACTCACCGCGTTTAGCACTACCTTTGGAGATAGTATCTCTGGTACAGCAGTCGCAACATTTAAAGATCCCAACTTCTTAACACCGGGCAATAACTTAGATATAGAGATGGGTGCAACCATTGATACACAAGGGATCCGTGAATTTTCAATAGAGAGTGATTCTTTGTCACAGATCACCATCGACAACTTTGCACAGTTCTCTTTTTCTCATGTGAGTGCATCACCCTCTCTACAACATTTTTGGATCAATCTTGATGGTACTGTAAAACCTGATTACACCCTCTTTAAAGCGAGTAATGGTCTAGAGTTTCAAGACTTAAATATCTCAGAACATGGTATTAGTATTGCAAGTGCTGGCACTGAGTTTGACGTTAGTGGTGCTAATGCCACCTTAGGCGGACTTGACCTCAGCCTTGAAAAAGTAGGAATCGGTTTTGAAGATCAACTCTTTTATGTCACGGCTAAGGGGGGTCTCTCTTTGATGGGCATCGAAGCAGGTGCAGGTGTCAAACTCTATAGTGATTCACATCTCAAAGTCGATAGCATCAATGTCTTAGTCAACAAACCAGGACTCTCTCTTGGTGGAGAGATTGCTTGGTATGAAGATGATGAGATCTATGGTAATGGTTTTGGAGCGACAGGGTTACAACTTCGCATTGCTGATATCTTTAGTGTCAAAGGTGCCTTTCAAGTTGGTAAAGTCAATAACTATCTTTACTGGCGCGGACAAGCACAGGGGGGTCTAGGTGCAGCAGGCATACCAATGGGACCTTTAAGCATCTACGAATTAGGGGGCGGTGTTGCACATAACATGGCATTTGAAAACCATGACTTTGTACCACGTAACCACAATGACATGCTCATCTTAGCAACACTCTTAGGGACACAAGACATGGGCTTTATGTGGCATGGACAGTTGGATCTTCAGTTAAACTCAAGTGGACAGATCAACCTTTATGGGACTACCTATATCCTGAGTAAAATTGGTAATGAATCTGATGATAGAAAGATCACAGCCGATATCGAGATGGGCTTTGATCCTGCAACGGTACATATTGCTGTTGATGCTAATATAAAATATGAAGTTATTGGTGTTGAAGGAAAAAGTGACATTATGCTCTCTCCATCAGAAAAACACCTCTATGTTGGAACCGACCATGAATTTGTAACAGGCTTTAATGTTGCTGAGGACTTAGGTCATGTCAAAGTAGCCGCCTTTGGATTTAATGCCAATGGATATTTTATGGTCGATACCCGTCAACTTGCCTTTGGTTTAGGTTATAAGCTTGATGAAACTTGGGAAAAAGATTGGGTTGGATGTAACCCTAAACTTGCGGTTGATCTTGAAGCGCGCGCCGATGCCTTAGTCCGCTATAACCCTTTATTTATGAAAATCGGTGCCTCTGCAGATGCTGAACTTGAGGGGTGCTACTGTGCTTGTATCGATATTGATGCTCACGTATTGATGGAGCTTGGAGCACCTGATCCAAACTACCTTTATGCTAAGGCATCTGTCTCTATCGATCCTCCCGGACCAGGTTCAGTCTCAACAACACTCTCTGGCTATGTTTATGGAAGTGGAAGACATCGCGCCAATGATGATCAGCCTAAACTGCTAGATCATATAGAGCCCTATGCTGATAGTGGGTTAAGTATCATGCCTGAATTTAAGATCTTGACGATGTCAAATGAAGGTGCTACCGTAAATATAAAAGAGATCTATTTGAAAGATGCTGAAACACAAGAGCGCATTACCTTGATCGAAGCACGTCGTCAAGTGAGTCGATACCAGCATGAACCTGTCTATCTTCCAAGCAGTGCCCTGCAACCTGAGCATAGCTATACCATCGCAGGTGAACTTGAAGTCCGTGTTGGAAGGGTCAGTGTAAGTGAAGGGTTTGAAAAAAATTATAGAACGATTAATCAAGAGCAGATGAACTTTGATGATCTCATAACCGAGATCACTCCTGAAAATGGACGTGATGATGTCTTTGAACTTGAACCTGTCTTGATACAGTATGATGATGTGTTTATTGATGTATTGGGTGTCGATAATGCCTTGATCACAAACTTCAAAGTTGAAATCCTTAACAGTAAGAACACACCAATAGAAGGTCACTTTAGTTTTGGGGAGTACAATGGACATAAAGCGTCACAGTTTATACCAAGTAGTGCTATGCGCATCTACTACTACTGTGTCAATGGTAGCGGAGAGATCCGTGAGACCTTCTTAGACAATGAAGGACATTACCGTAATCCATTTAAGGGCTATAGAGTCGATGGCAGTGTCTCAACAGAAGATATCACGCCACCAACCTTAGACACACAAACTAATGGCGTCGATATTGATCTTGGTGCCTTTGTCTCAAGTTATGAAGATAGTGAAAGTAGAGAGACCTTCTCTTACTTTATGAACAATACCTATAAGATCGTGGTCACAGACCAACAGATGCAGCAGATCGTCTACTACTCAAGCTTTAAAGTATCATCCAATGCTTCTACAACTTCAGGGGTAAGAGAAATCGAACATCTCCAAGATATGATCCGTCCTGCATTGATACTACATCGAGATGAAGATACCACAAGAGAGATTCGTGTTGAGATGGATAGTGGACTTTACGATGCCGGTATACGTGGTGGTGTACGTTATCATATTAATACCATCTGGCGTGTCGAAAAAGATGATGGCAGTACAGAACGTTTAGAGGTTCCTTTTTCAAGTAGAGACCTTGCTCAAAGTGGTTACAGAGAAATTCATTTTGACGGTGAATACATAGAGTTGATCCCAGGTTCGATCACCTATGTTGAAGCTGAGCATCCTGAACATACCTTTTTTACTAAAAGATTTGATTTCAGAAATGGAGAGGGGTACTCATCAGTTGAAGAAGAGGAGCGTGCAGCAGCTATAGAGCAGGCTCAAAGAGATGCATCAGGACCATCTGATGGTGGTCTACTCGGAGGAACGTGGTCTGGTCCTAATGGTCCCTCTTTTGGTTCACCAGGAGATACTCCAGATGGTGTTCCTGGTCGTGATGAAGCAGGTGGAGGCTGGCAAGCTACAGATATGATTGGCGCGCAACAAAGTATGGGTGGAGCTATGCAGATCGGTAGCCAAAGCCCAGCATCACAAAGTATGGGTGGCTCTAGTAGTTTTATCCCTTCAGCAGGCGCAGCAGGTGCAGCACATGCTGGATCTCAGTTTAATTTAGGACTATAAGATGAAAATATATATTGTACTCGTCATGATATGGAGTAGCTTACTTTTTGGTGCGACACAACAAGAGAGCCTGAGCCTTTATGCTCAAGTATCACAAGATAGTGTTGCGCTAAAATGGTTACGTTTGGGGTATTCAAACACAAGTCATTTTAAGGTATATAGGGCTGAAAATGGTGCTAAAGAGAAACTACTAGCAACCGTACGACCCGCAACATATGAGTGGCTCAAAGATAAAGCATATGATGATGATTATCTCTTTTTTATCTACCCTTTTCATGATGTCAAAACAGCACAAGAACGACTTGATGTCATCCAAAGTCAAGAGATGCGTGATAGCTTTCGATTGATGAAGCTTATCGCTGATAATCAGTTTGCCAAAAACAGTGGATGTTTCTATCGCGATGAAACTGTTCAAAAAGGGACCAAGTACCGCTACCGTGTGGAGGAGTTGAATCCTCAAGGGCATCTTCTTTCAAATACCATTAAGATTACAGGAGCTAAGGCATTAAAAAATGACCGTGTGATGTGGGTACAAGCCTTTGATGAACACTCTAGTATAGCATTAAACTTTGATACTGCAACAGGTTTTGGTTTTTACAACATCTATCGTAAACTACCCGCTCAATCCAAGTTCAAACGTCTTAACAAACGTCCCCGTTTTGTTAGTGTTGTTGATGATAAAGATAAAAAAGAACTCTATCATGATCGCCAGATTGCCCTTGGACAACACGCACTATACTATGTAACCAAAGTCAATATGTTTGGAGTAGAAGGTCCTGCTTCTCCTCAAGTCAAAGCATCTCGAACTGTTGCGACATTAATGCCAGATCGTGTGGAGCGTCTTCATATTGTCAATGGAGATAAAAAGATCATCATACATTGGAAAAAGGTCTCTAATGCAGTAAGTTATGATATCTACAGAAGTAAAATTTACCAAGAAGGGTTTAAAAAGCTAAACCAAAAGCCTATTAGCAATAATGTATATAGCGATAAAAATTTTACTGCCAACACCAATTACTACTACTATGTAGTCGCCACTAATATGCATGGAAGCGCTAAACCTTCTAGTAAATTCTTAGCCTATGCAAAAGATACAACACCCCCAAGTCGACCAACTGCTTTGAGCTATGAACTTAAACAAGCTCAAGTTACACTGAGATGGAAGCCTTCTCAAGATAAAAACTTTTTAGGCTATAGAGTCTATATCGCCATGGATAAAGAGGCCACAGAGTGGAGCATGGTAACCAAAGAGGCTATACAAGAGACTCTCTTTAACCATCAGCGACCTAAACGTTTAAGCCGACACCCTTATTACTATAAGATCACAGCTGTTGATACTAACTTCAATGAGTCTAAAGCATCCAATATCATCACCGTACAACTTCAAGATGTGATCGCACCAGAACAACCTACCCTGAACCACTTCACACTTTTACATCATAAGATTCAACTACAATGGAATAAGGTACGCGTTTATGATCTTGCTTCATATAATGTCTATCGAGCAGTCGATAAGCACATTGTAAAACTCAATACACAACCCCTTACCCAAACATTGTTTGTCGATGAGAATCCAAAACAAGGTCTTAACCACTATATTATTACAGCTGTGGATCAAAGTGGTAATGAATCAGAACAAACTGTTGTGACAACAGTTATGGCTCAAGATACCCAACCTGTTACTTTACATGCTATTAAAGTTGTACAAGAGAAAAATGGTATTGCGCTCTCATTTAAAGTAGATGATGCTGACTATAATGGCTTTGAAATCATGCGTAGTAGTGGTAATGATCGCCACTATTACAACATCTCTAGTTTCCAAAAAGGCACCTATTTTTTAGATACCACCGTCTCTAAAAAAGAGCACTATTTTTACACCATCAAAGCCTATGATAAGGTTGGTAATATTGTTGAAAGTGCTGTGTTTGAGATCAAAGTAAAGGGATGATATGCGAATTTCAATAGGAATACTTTTACTATTAAGCACCCTGCTTTGGGGTGAAAGTGTAGATGACAGAACAGTTCAACCTCTTGACAATACAAAAGTTGAATCTGTAAAAGAGGCCTTTCGAATCTTAGTTCAAGCCTATAAAGATAAAGATATTAATCGTTTTATGCATCAGGTCAATGAAGATCAATTTCAACAAGATTATATGACTTTTGAAGATGCTATTCGTCAAGATTTTCGTATCTATACACTCTATAACCTTGATTATTGGTTTGAACAGTTCACACCCGATCAAGAGACCTTGATGTATGTAAAAGTACGCTGGCGTAAGGAGTATGAGCAGCTTACAACATCTCAAATGCAGCGTAAGCGTGGTGTAAGTTGGTTTTTATTTTCGCAACATAACCATGAGTATAAACTTATCGCTATGGCGGGAGAAGCGATGTGGGGAGAGAGTCGTTTAGAGTGGTTGCAAGAGACTCCCATCTCTACAAAAAAGATGAAATGATCGCATTGCAATGAATTTGCAATGCTAATCCTCTACAATAAAGGGGAGATACTAAAACAGAAGGATATAAAATGAAATATTGGACAAAACAGCTTCTTTTAGGAAGTGTTGTAGCATTTATGAGTTTTGGCTTGAGTGGTTGTGGTGGTGCAGGCGTGACACCAGAGCATCAAAAACAGGTGGATGAACATGCCCAAATGTATACACAAAACACGATGTGGGCACAAGGGAGTAGTATTACAACGCTGAACTTTTCACTAGGATTTCCCATCCCTGTCAACAGTGTCGTCTTTTATGAAGATATCAACTCCAAGCAGTTGGCATTCTCTCATAATGATAAACGCTACTACTTACGAAATGCACCCCGTTACTCAAAGACCAATATGGATCAGATGATGGATCGTTACTTCCAAGTGGGTAAGCGCGACATCTCCATGTTTACACCTGAAGAGCAGACTGCTATTAAAGCAGGTAAAGTTGAAGTGGGCATGAGTAAAGAGGCCGTTCTTGTCTCTAGAGGCTTTCCACCAGCACATACCACTCCTGATTGGAAAGGTATGGATGAGTGGAAGTACTGGAAATTCCAACGTGGTTACGCACAAGACACCATCATCTATCACTTTAAAGACAACAAAGTCTCTTCTATAGAGGACTAATCTTTTGAGATATACCTTAGGTATGTCTCTACTTTTGCTACTCCTCTAATCTTTATAAATACTCTCAAAATAACCAACAACTTAAAATCAACATAGATACCTCAATAACATAATAATAATTATTTATTTATCAAATTTAGATGATTATTGATGTTTTTTAATGTTTTGGAATGGTTTTGCAATGAGAAAATTTTATAATTCTTATAGAAGAGAGTTATCTCTTAATCATTTACAAAAAAAGGATAGAACATGAGATCTTTTATAAACTTAGGTAAAACACTGTCAGTTGTAGCATTTATTGCTATCGTTGCAGGTTGTGGTAGTAGTGATGATGGTGGAGGCGCAGCAGGAGATTCTGATGTGACTTATAGTGGCACATTTATTGATTCAGCTGTTACAGGCTTATCCTATCAATGTGTAGAGTCAGGACTTTCAGGAAAGACAGACGCTGATGGAAAGTTCTCTTATAAAGGTGGAGATAGATGTACTTTCTCGGTAGGGGATGTCGTCTTGGGTGACACAGCACCAAGTGCTATAGTAACGCCTTTGGATCTACTCTCTGCCTACACTTATGATGAGATTGTCAATATCTTGCGTTTTCTTCAAACATTAGACATGGATTCTGATCTTGAAGGTATTCAACTTCCAGATAATTTTACAGGTACGTTTGAAGAGAGTGGATTTAATATAGATATTGATACATTTGAAGCAGTGTTTGGTGAATTATTAGCCAGTAACAGTTTAGATGATCTAGCCATTGTTGGTGAAGAAGAAGCACAAGAACATTTTTATGGTTCAACAACACCATTTTTTCAAGCTGTACTCACGGAAGATATGTTTAACGACAAGATTATGACTTGGGAAAATGGCGAACAGATCATTTTACAATCAGATGCAACTTATGAGCTTATGACATCCGATAATGGCACGGCTGAAGTTTGTCTTGGTAGTTGGAATATATCTGACAAAAAATTGATGTTATCACAAGAAACATGTGATGGTGCAGTTCAAGTTAATGCAATTGAACTTGATTTCATATCTACGCCAGCAGCAGAGAACTTTTTTAGAGTTAAAATCGGTGCTTCTGTTCCTTATGAATATGGCTTTGTACGTATTGAGAGCATGGGAGATGCTGCTGTACCAGAAGTAGCTCCTGTAATATCAGCAGGATTTACATTACCTGCAGAAAATTCTGTATCAATCATATGGAATAAGATAGAGAAGGCTACTGGATATTCACTTATTTATAATACGACTGGAGATTTTAGTCAATTGGTTATTGCAGAATTTTATGGACCAAATGTAACAGGTCAAATTCTTACAGGTTTAAATGCTGGAACTACCTATTATTTTCAAATGCATTCACGCAATATCGTAGGAACATCTGTCGCATCAGAAATCTATAGTGT
>Ga0256826_1000648_pt1 | contig 21260 bp, 22 predicted proteins | sample CV79metaG_FD_185975 | JGI IMG/M metagenome (GOLD analysis project Ga0256826, IMG submission 185975) | Hydrothermal vent microbial communities from East Pacific Rise, Pacific Ocean - CV79 | ecosystem: Environmental > Aquatic > Marine > Hydrothermal vents | place: Pacific Ocean: East Pacific Rise...
TTAGAGAGGGGGAAACACTTAGTTCCATTTCGAACCTAAAAGTTAAGTCCTTCATCGCTGATAATACTGCACCCTACGGGTGTGGGAATGTAAGTCGTTGCCAACAAATTATTTAAAACTTCAAAAACCAAAATTTCAACAAATACTTTTAAAATAAACTAGGAAATATATAAATATGATTTGTATGTATAAATTCGTAAAACATTTAATTAAATATGTTGATGAAAAAGACTCTAGGTATAAAAATATAGACTTCTTCTTAGACTCTATGAGTGATGAAAAATATCTTGTTATGATCAAAGATAAAATAGAGTTTTTAATAGATGAGGGATATAAATATAGTGAGCAGTTGAATATTATTAATAGTAGATCAAATAGAAGTATTAAATATGCTACATACAAAACTTACATCAAAAACTATTTTCTTCAACAACCTCAATATAGCATTCAACAAAATGACAATAATTTTACAATTAAAGACGAAGACATAGAGTTATATACAGAAAAAACAGATTATTATCCAAAATCTAAAAATGAAAATCAAGAATCATATATCAATACAAGTCAAAAAGGTTCAGTTTCTCCATTAAAAAAGAGAAATAATTTATATACAAAAAGAGAAAATATAAGCTTTCAACATGAAGCAGTTCCGAATATAGAGGAACTATATTAAAGCTGTAATATAATTACATAAAACAAAGGTAATAAATTTGCTAACATCTTTTATTAAGAAAGCTGAGAAATTTGGTCAAATTTTAATAGACTATTTTCACCTATTTGGTTTATTCGTTCTGTTTATAACAGTCGCATATATGGCAGGTCAATCTTTTATTGAAATTATATTTGTAGGAAAAATTTCATTAAAAGATGTTCTCTTGTTATTTATATATTTAGAAATAGGAGCTATGATTGGCATATATTTTAAGACACACAAACTTCCTGTTCAATTTTTGATTTATGTAACAATAACTGCTTTAACTAGAGTTTTAACAATTGATATTAAAAATATGGATAACTTTACAGTTTTAACAATTTCAGTATCTATTTTTATTATGGTTCTATCTGCAACAGTGCTAAATAGATTTAACAACGATAATTATTGTAATGATTAAATTTTAAACAAAAGGTAAAATATATAGAGGTTCAATATTTGCAGAATATTGTTCAACTTCAAACTGTTGAGGAAGTTTAAACTCTCTTTTAGAGTAATTATCAACTTTCTCAATACAAATTTCTCCACCTTTTTTAATAAAAAACATATTATTTAAAGCTTTAATTGGACTATTCAGATTAAAGAAAAAGGCATCTTTGCTAAATAGTTGAATATTTAAAATAGAGGCTAAAGTTCTAAGGAATACATAATTAATCTTGATAGCCATAAAACTTCCAGGTCCATTTGCAAATAAAACTCGTTGAATTTCAAACTTATTTAAAATTTTTTGAAACTCAATTGGTAGAACCTCACTTGTTTGACCTGAAGCGGAAATTGTTTCAACTAAAACACTATTTTTGTAAATTCCAATTAGGAGAGGCGATTCAATCGCAATTATTACTAAATCAATTTTTAACACTATAATTTCTTTTATCCGATAATATTTTTTTTATTAGTCTATAATTTAAGGAGTGACTACTTGCATACGATCTGTACTTCCCCTCGATTTGCATACCGATAATAGAAAAATCTCCAATAACATCAAGAATTTTATGGCGAACAAATTCATTTTTAAATCTTAGACCACTTTTATTTAAGACCTTATCTTCTCCTAATACAATTACATTTTCGTAAGTTGCACCAAGAGCTAGATTTTTAGATTTTAAATACTCAAAATCTTTTAAAAATCCAAAAGTTCGAGCAGGAGCAATATCTTTTCTATAATTTTCTAGATTTACATCTAACCGAAATTCTTGAACCCCTATTTGAGAATGATGAAAATCTATTTTAGAGTCTATTGAGAAACCTTTAGCCGGAGCTATTGAAACAAATTTATCTCCATCTTCAACTCTAACTTCTCGTTGGATAGTTAGAATTTTTCTTAATCTATTCTGTTCAATAACTCCAACCTCATCAATCTTCTCTAAAAATTGTTGTGAGCTTCCATCTAAAATAGGAGGCTCATTTGAATCTATCTCAATCTCAAGATTGGAAATACCTAAAGATGTAATTGCAGACATAATATGTTCTATCGTATGAATATTTACATTTTCCCGACCGATTGTAGTTGCCATAGTTGTATCAACGACAAATTCAGGAGAGATAGGAATTTTTATCCCATCTTTCAAGAAATATATTCCACTATTTTCAGGTAAAGGTTTTAATAAAACCGTAGAATCTGAGCCTTTGTGAAGTGTCTTGCCCGATATTTTAATTATACCTTTTACAGTTTTTTCTCTCATATTCAAAAGTTATAACTCATCAATTAATAGTTTGTTGTCCCTATCTAATTTTAGGAGTTTTGCTTTTTTAGTTTTAAACTTATCTTTATTTAAGATAATGCCTTTAAAAATAACCTGTCCATATTCACCGATATTTCGAATCAGCATATATTGACCATCACAAACTACTTTGCCATTTACTGTTCCAAACAGTTCCATATTTCCTGAAACTTCAATTTCAGATCCACTATTAATTTGAGACAAAATAATTAGATCATTATCTGTTTTAATTACAGTTCCAGAACGGACAGGTTTATTTATAACTTCTCTTAACTTCTCATCTTTTCGATTAACCACAATATTATTTTCAAACTCTTCACTTTTCTTAATAGTTTGTAAAGCTTCATCAATTGAAATATTTGGAAGTGTTATTACACTTTTCTTCTTTGTAGTTAATTCACAAACTCTATGAATAAAACAGATATTTTTTTCTTTAAGAAAATTTAATATGTTTTTAGAGATAGTTTCTGCGCTAAACATAAGTAGATGCCCCTTTAAAAGAGGCTCATTTTGTCTCATATATGAAAAAAATTTCTCATCATCTGTATCAGAGAGTATAAATTCAAAACTTTGTAGAGTTTGCTGTTTTACTTTCAATTTATTGTCTTTCTATTAACTTTTTTGCATTTGCAATAATATCTGTAACATTGTTTTTAATCCAATTTCTATCCATCCACTCTTCAGGTCTTACAGGAATTCCTTGAATATAGATACCAAAATGGACGTGATCGCCTAAAGCTAAACCAGTCTTACCTGTATTTGCAATAATATGACCTTTATCGACTATATCACTTACCTGAACTCTTGTTGCTGAACAGTGTCCATAAATTGAGTATAAACCAAGTCCATGAGAGATAACAGGCATAGTTCCATACACACCATTGTCTTCAGTAAAAACAACTTCACCTTTATTACTTGAAATAATTGGAGCCATTTTAACACTTGCCATATCAAGTCCCATATGGTAAGCCTCACTAACAAACTCATCTTCATAATAATATTTTCTATGATCACCAAAACTTGCAACAGAAGTAGCTCCTTTTAAAGGTGAAAATGGAATAAGATTAAACTCTTTAACTAGCTTATTCTTATTAACTTTACTTGTTAAATTAAAGAGTAACTTTTCATTTTCTGCTCGAATATCTTCATTAACAATTTTAAAATAATCGGTTAAAAGGTCAGTATAAGATGCTTTTTCATGTTCTGAAGCCAAAGATGAAATCTTTCCACTTAAAAAACTCTCTTTTAAAGTTAAGTTTGAAACTTTATATTTTTTCTCTTTTAAATATAGATTTAAAGAACTTTGAGAGATGTTTCCAGCTTTGTCTTTTGCAATAATATGTCCTCGAAAACTAACATCAGTAATTGGCCAAGCAACAAGAGAGATATAATATTTCTGATTATTTCTAAAAAATGGTTGAGGAATAAATCTCCGACCAGTTTGAGACTCTATATAAACATCACTAAGACTGTCAGTTTGCTTATCATCAACTTTAAAAATAACAGTTGCAGCACCACCTCTTCTAATTCCATAAGATGAAGCTAAAATTGATATTGTTGGTCGAAATTTATCTACAATAAAAGTCTCTTTTATTTCAGTTGAGTTACCCTTCAAAAAATTCCAACTAGATGTATCCGTAGCAGTTACAATAATAGTTGTGTAATTAGATTTAAATTTTTTCTCTCGAGGTATCGTAATATTTACTTCAACTTGTTTAGTATTTTGATCATCAAAAAATATGTTTGCATATTCGAAAAGCTCACCATCTCCATTATCTATTACAATCTTATAGGATTTAATTGCATTATTATCACTAATTGTTAAACTGATAGGTTTTTTTAAATTCCAATATTCAAATTTTTCAATTTCTATATAAGGGACTTCAGTTTCAAAAATATTAGAGGTAAATGTTTGGTAGATACCCCACATAATAATAGCAACTAAAAGTATTTTTCTTCCTATTTTTTTTTTCTCTTTTGGGGGGTCTGGAATAGTAAATCGCAAAATATGTATCCTTTAAAGTGATGAATTATACTATGATTTGCCAGTGCTACCAAAGCCGTTTGAGTCTCTCTCTGTCGAAGAGATATTCTTAACATCTTTAAAAATAGCTATTTCAACTTTATTGATAATGGCTTGAGCAACTCTATCACCTACTTCAATTGCAAATGGTAATTTACCATGATTTATTAATATAACTTTTAGCTCACCTCGATAATCACTATCAATTGTCCCAGGAGAATTTAAAACTGTAATTGAGTGTTTTAAAGCTAACCCACTTCTTGGTCGAATTTGAATCTCATATTGTTGAGGTAATTCGAAAGATAAACCAGTTGAAATAAGCGCAGTTTTCCCACTTTCTATAATTAATTTATCTCTCGATTCTAAATCAAAACCAACAGAACCCGCTGTTTGATATTTTGGTAATTTTACCTCATCAGATAATCGTTTAATTTTAACTTCCAAAATCTATATCCTTATATTCAATTTTTGTAATTTCAAACTCTTTAATTCCGTTTGGAACTTTCAGCTCAATCTCATCTTCAACCTCTTTTCCAAGAAGACTTTTTGCTAAAGGAGAATGATAAGAGATTATATTTCTATCAGAATCTGCTTCGAAACTGCCAACAATTATATAAGTTGTTTCTAAATTTGTGTCAAAATCTAAAAGAGTTACACTGCTTCCAAAACTAACTTTGAAATGGTTCAATTTTTTTGGATCTACAATTTGAGAAGTTGTTAAAAGTTGATTTAATTCACCAATCTTTTTATCAATTAATCTCTGTTTTTCTCTTGCAGCATGATATTCAGAGTTCTCTTTTAAATCTCCATGCTCCCTTGCAATTTGAACTTCTTCAATAATTTTAGGTCTTTCAATAAGAGATAATTTTTTAATTTCAGCGGTTAATTTATCATAACCAAAAGATGTTAAAAGCTCTTTTTCCATATTATAATCTGCCTCTCTTTTTTATATATTTTCTGAAATTATAACAGAGAGAGTTATCTCTCCACTTTTTAAGAAACCTCTATTCAAAAATAGATCTGATAAAAGAGACTTCAGGTTGTTCAATTTCACTCTCTTTTATCCAACTCATATTCTCATTTTGTTTATAAAACTCAACAGCTTTAGGTTTATCAAGTTTTTTATATAAAATAATAATATCTATATTTAACTCATGTTGAGAAAGAGCTAAATTAGTTTTTATAGTTTCAATATATGGTAGATATTGAGAGTTAGGATAATCTATCATATAATCTTCAATCAACTCTAAAGTATCAAAAATAAGTTTTTGATCTCTTTTTGGTCTTTTAAAAGCTAAATATTTTGATTTTATTCTTAGATATTCAATATACGATCGATTCTCTTTAGTTCCAAAAAGAGTATTAAATCGGTTCATATAGTAATTTGACAGAATATAATTCTCCTGTTTAATATGTGCTTGAATTAAAAGGAGAGTAGCTGTTTCAAGAAGAGGTGAATTTATATGTTCAGCTTCAAGAGAGGAGAAAGATTCATCTGCTTTATCCATATCTCTATTTCCGATAAACCTTATAACTTCTTTATACCAAAATTCATCTGTTTGATTAAATTTATGTTTATCCGCACACCCTATAAAAAGAAAAAGTGTAATTAATATTATTAAAGTTTTCAAACTATCTCTTTTTCCTAAAATTCAACACTTAATCCTGTTCCAATATTCCATCGACCATCAATAAAAAGGCTTTTTGAACCAAACAGTTTTAATGCAAAACCTTTACTTAAAATAAAATCGACACCTATAATAGGTCGAACTAAAAGAAGGTCTCTTTTCCAATTAAAAGCATCGTAGTCTTCATAGTTATTTTCTGCATCTTCGTCACCAGCTTTTGGATATTGATAAATTTTATTATCTTCGTATGTATATTCATGATAACCAACACCAAATTCAAGTCCTGCATACGGAATAAAACTTAAATATTTTCCAATTCGTAAAGGTAGATTATTATCTCCAAATGAGCTAAATTGAACAGCAACTTGATAATATAATTCAATCAATTTTACAGATGAATCAGATAGATTATCTGAACCAAAAAGTCCGCCATACCCATATCTAAAAAATCTTTTGTGAGTTAGCATATTAAATGAGATATTATGAGTATCTTTTCTAAATTGGTTATTTTTTTCAACATAACCATAACTATACAGAAACTCTAATCTTTGACCTTTTGTATATGGAATAACCTGATTTTTTAAACTTTTAATATCTCCAATTGAGAGAAAGTCTAAATTGATACTTTTTACATATCCAGCTGATATAGTTAATTTACCATTTTCATTCTCTTCATAATCTCCATCAGAATATTCAGCCCTATAAACTAATTCGCCATTACATCTATTATGAATATACTCTTTGCCAATTGCGATAGATTTATTATCAACAGTGAATTTTATATACTGCTTATCTTTATTACTTGTAAATGTGATTCTAGGATAAAGATAATTTTCAAGGTCTATATCTTCAATTAACTCATCTTCTCCCTCTTCTAAAATAAAATCACCAGAAATATCGCAATATTTTTTAGATTTGATGAGGTATTGATGTTCTCCAGCTTTAAGCGGAATATCTTTATTGATTTTATAAGACTTATTTTCTCCATCAATAAAAATTTCTAATTTATGCAGAGGTAGATTAAATTTAACACTTTGTGAAAATATGTTTTCTAAACGATTTTGGAATGTTTGAAGTTTTCGATTTAAATATGAGATAACTCTTTTTTTACCTAAAACTGAAGATATTTTAATCCCCATCTCACAATCTGTAATTTTGCTATTGAGTTGAATTCTAGCCTCTTTGTGATTTGTAGATATTTTGAGAATATTGAAACTATTAATTTGAGCAACAACTCCATTTAGACTTTTTTCCAAATCTTCGGTAGATATTTTTGCACAAACTTCATTTTCTCCATTTGAAATATCAATATTAATTAACTTTAAATCTGTACTCTGTTTTGACCAATTTTTAACATCTTTTTGAACATCATCTCCAGATAGAGACTCATTTTTTTCAAAACTTGAACTAACTGAAACATAAATACTTTTAGCTAACTCATCTCTTGCAATTTTCTCATTTTCTCCGCAACCACTATATATTTTTGCATTCAGTGTTGAAAAAAGAGTTAAAACACCTAATATATAAATTCTTAAAAACATCTCTAACCTTTTTAATTTATGAAATTTGACTATTGAAATTATGCCCTGATTTAATTTTAAAGCAAATAAAATTATAAGAATATTGAATTTAAGGTAATAAATAGTTGTAGATCTCCGTTAATACGAAGAACTAAACTTTAAAGTGTGAAATGAGAAGCTAACTATTTTAAGCCTTTTATTTTAAGAACCTCATCAGAAATGTTCTCTTTTCGCATAAAATGTTCGCCAATTAAAAAAGCATCAACTCCAGCTTTATTAAGTTCAACAAGTTGTTTATGTTCAGTTATTCCGCTTTCCGCAACAATAATTTTTCCATTTGGAATTAAAGGAATCAATTTCATTGAGAGTTTCATATCCATCTCAAAAGTATCAAGATTTCTATGATTTATTCCAATAATATCAGCCCCAGCAAAAGTTGTTTTTATCAAATCAGTTTTATCATGAACTTCAACTAAAACATCGAGTCCTAAATGTAATGAATATTCATATAGCTCTTTCAACTCTTTTTTGCTTAAAGCTTTTGCAATTAAAAGAATAAAATCTGCTCCAAAAACTAAAGCTTCAAGAATTTGATATTTGGTAACAATAAAATCTTTTCTAATAATTGGAAGACTACTATACCTTCTAACTGCTGAAAGATATTCAATATTGCCTTGAAAATAGTGAGGTTCTGTTAAGATTGAAATTGCATCAGCTTTTCCTTTTTCGTAATCTTGAGCAATCTGAATTGGATCAAAGTTTTCACGAATAATTCCTTTACTAGGACTAGCTTTTTTGATTTCAGCAATAATTTTATATCTATTATGTTCAGTAGATTTTAAAACTTCTTTAACATCTCGCGGAACATAAGAGTTAAAAGCCAAACTTTTACCTAACCAATCTTCAGAAAATCTGCTCTCTCTCTCTTTTACATCTTCACGAGTTTTTTTTATAATCTCTTCTAAGATTTTTGGAGTTTTATCCTCATTTGTATTAAAAAACATCTATCTCTCTTTTCTCTCTTTACATAATTTTATATCTTTCAGATGTTCTGAAAACTCTATGTTATTTTTATCAAATTTATCAACAACTTTAGAGATAGTTTTAAAAGCTTCTTTGCAGTTTCCTGTTCTATATTGACCCCAAGCAAGAGAATCAATTATATAATAATTGTCAGGTTCAATTTCCAAAGCTAATCTTATTAACTCTAAACCATCTTTAACTCTATAACTGTTTTCAATCATTAAATAACCTAAGTAATTTAGATAGCTGGAATCTTTGAGATTTGTAACTGATTTTTCAATTTTACCTACTAACTGTTTAATTGAACTTTTTCCATTTATTAGATCTAATTTATACTCTAAAATAGCTTTTTCAATTAAAAAAATATCTTTTCCGCTAGTTTTATAAAGTTTTTCAGATAGTTCTACACCTTTTTTAAAATTATCAGGCATTGACATATATAGCTGTAAAAGAATTTCATCATTTACTTTGGTATCTTCTAAAACTTTAATAACATCATCAAATCTGTTTAGATTTTTTAAAGCGGTAATCATGTCAAGTACAAATTGATCAAGGTTAGTCTGTTTATATAGTTCTTTATAGATCTCTAAAGCTTCTTCATCTCTATTTTGAAACATATATATTTTTCCAAGAATTTGAAAAAGTGTGCTGTTAAATTTATAATTTTTGCAATGGTATTCTAAAACTTTAATTCCATCTTCAGCTCGATTAAAATTTGAGTATAATTTAATTAATATCTGCATATCAGCAGGAGATTTAGAGATTTCATAACCTTTTGTGTAGGATTTTAATCCTAAATCTGTTTTACCTTGATTAATATATATCATCGCTAAAACTTTATAATCCATCTCACTTCTATTTTTAATTTTTAAAGCTTGAATTTCAGCTTTATCAAACTCTTTTAAAGAGAGAAGTGCTTTTGCATATTCACCAATATTTCTATCACCATCTAATTTTAATCTTTGAAATTCATCTATAACTTTCTGATATTTCAAACTTTTGTTTAATGACAATAGATATTCGTAAGCATAATTTGAATTATCTGTTTTTTGGTAAAGTCTTAAAAGAATATCTGAACTATTTGCAGTCCAACCCCTAGATTCATAATCCATTGCAAGAAGCAGAAGAAGATTCTCATTGACTAAATCTAATTCTCTTTGCGGTTTTTCTGATAAAACAGAAACTCGATCAGCATAAACTGACGAGCAACTGCTAAACATTATTGAGATGGAGATAAGTGTTAAAAATTTTAACATATCTTTTTCCTAATTATTTAGCCTCTATTTTTAGAGTTCTAATATTGTGGTTTGTATAGATACATAAATCTCCAGCAACTGCTAAAGACTCTTTTACAACCTCTTCAGGTTCAAGACTAGAGTGTTTAACTAAAGCTCTTGCTGATGAAATAGCAAAGTTGCCACCACTTCCGATAGATGCAATTGCTCTATCTTCAGGTTCAACAACATCACCATTTCCAGTTAATATATAGATATTATCAAGATTTAAAACGATCATCATCGCTTCTAATCTTCTTAAAACCTTATCTTTTCTCCAAGCTTTTGAAAAATCTATAACTGCTTTGATGAGGTCACCCTTTCGTTGAGAAAGGAAACCTTCAAACATATCAAAAAGATTAAAAGCATCAGCAGTACTTCCAGCAAAACCCGCCAAAATTTTACCATTGCTAAATGTTCTAATCTTATTTGCATTATGTTTAAGAACAGTGTTACCAAAAGTAACCTGTCCATCACCACCAATTACAGCCTCTTTATCTGTTCGATAAGCTAAAATGGTAGTAGCATGAAACATCTTAAAGAGCCTCGATAACTATATTAAGAGTGCCATGAATTGCATGACCCAATTTAACATCTAGGCTAAAATTTCCAACATGTTTAAGACCGTGAGTTACCTCAATATGTTTCTTATCAAGCTCAATCTTAAATTGAGTTCTAAAAGCTTCAACAATATCATCTTTTGTAACAGCACCAAATAAAGCTCCATTTTTACCAGATTTTCGACTGATTGTAACTTTAATATCTTTTAACTGTCGGCTAAGTTTGTCAGCATTTTCAGTTTCAGCTTTGTCTCTAATAAGTTTTTCGGCTTCATCTTTTTTGAACTGCTCAATTACTTCGTTGGTAGCAACTTTAGCAAAACCTTTAGCTACAAGAAAATTCATTCCGTAGCCATCTTTTACCTCTTTTATCTCACCTGTTTTTCCAGTTCCTCGAACATCTTTTAAAAGTAAAACTTTCATAACTTGCCTCTCTTTTTCTAGTCTCTATATTCTTTATATTCTCTTCGTCGTCTTCCGCCATCTTTTCGCGAATCACCACTATTGCTTCTACCATAGCTTCCGCCACCGCCATTTCTATCTCCTCGACTTGATGATGCAGAACTTCCATTTCGGTCTCGGTTGTTATAGCTACTGCCACCACCACCATTTCGGTCACGATTGTAGCTACTTCCGCCACCACTACCATTTCCACCGCTTCGACTTCTATTATATCCGCCTCCGCCACCGCTTCTATTTCCACCTCGGTAGCCACCTCGACCACCTCGTCCGCCACGACCACCGCCACTAGCATATTTTCCACCATATCTTGAGCTGTTTTCAGCAAGTCGGTCAATATCTTTTAAACTCTTTCCGATGATATCAGAACCTTTGATTTGGTAATCTTCAGCAATAATAGAAGCTAATTTATAAAGAAGTGTTTTTTCATCAATTTTATCTTCAAGTTGTTGAACGATAGTTGTTGCATCATCACTTATATCTTTTGATACAACTCTTTCAATAAAAGATGCCATCTTCTTTTCTTTAACTTTACTAATATCTGGAACAATTTTAGTTTCAAGTTTTGCTCCAATATCTTTCTCAATTCTTTTTAGACCTCTAAACTCTGATGGAGTAATAATTGAGATTGCTGAACCACTTTTTCCTGCTCGACCTGTTCGTCCAATTCTATGAACATAACTTTCGCTATCAAATGGAATATGATAATTGAAAACATGAGAAACATCAGAAACATCTAATCCTCTTGATGCAACATCTGTCGCAATTAAAATCTCTAATTTACCAGATTTAAAACTTCTAATAATTTCTTCTCTATTTCTCTGTTCAACATCTCCATGAAGACCTTTTGCAGCATAGCCTTGAGAACCTAAACTTGAAGCTAATCTATCAACTTCTTTTTTTGTTCGGCAGAAAATAATTGATTTAACAGGGTTTTTGTAATCTATCAACCTCATCAAAGCATCGTCTCTTTCAAATTCTTCAACAACATAATAAGATTGAGCAATATTGTCGTTTGTAACTTCACCTTTTGTGATAGAGATTGTTTTAGGATTAGTTAAAAATCTATTAGCTAAATCTTTAATTGCTGGAGGCATTGTTGCAGAAAATAGTAGAGTTTGTCTTTCAGAAGGTAAAAATGAAAGGATCTCTTTAATATCTTGTAAGAATCCCATATCTAACATCTCATCAGCTTCATCAAGAATAACAAATTTAGGATTAATAGTTATAGCTTGACCAGTTGTTTTACCTTTAAGAAGATCCAAGAATCTTCCTGGAGTTGCTACGATTACCGCTGCACTTTCAATATGTTGAAGTTGTCTTCTATAAGATGAACCACCATAAACAGTTGCAGTTTTAATATTTAACTCTTTTCCAAAACGGAAAACTTCATCACTCACTTGAATTGCTAACTCTCTAGTTGGAACGATGATAACCGCTTGAACTCCATTATTATTTTCTAACATGCTAAGAACTGGCAGACCAAATGCTGCTGTTTTTCCTGTTCCTGTATGAGCCTGAGCTACAACATCTGTGCCATTTAAAATGATAGGAATCGCCTCTTCTTGAATCGGGCTTGGCTCTGTAAATCCAGCTTTTTCTATTGCTGTTTGAAGTTCTTCTTTTAAATTAAAATCTTTAAAATTCATATATTCTTATATCTTTATCGTTTTTTCTGTTTTAATAATCCGATTGACAAAATTATCTCTAATAATTTTTCTATAATTAACAAATGTTGTCCATACAAATATAGCGATATTTACTATCTGTTTTTCTACTTGTCTTTTAGGTTCTATCAGAGGCTATTTTTAATTTTCCTAATGTCGCCAGTTCTCAAGCCTTAGCTATTTTTCTGAACACTCTCTCCTAGCTCTTTGGAGAAATTAGATGATTTTCATGTTGAAACATTAATTGAGATATTTTCATCTTTTGAAAACAGTTGATGGAATTATAATCAAAAAAACCTTTTTTAAAAATAGAGTTTTCATTTGAGAATATATTTTTAATTTATGTAGCGGTTTTTAAGTCTTTGAATGTAGGAAAAAATTCTTTTTTGATAGATAATTGTATCTTTATCTTTTGTGCATGAAGCTAATAAATTTATATGATTTAAATTAATTTTATCTACAAACCGTTTCTCTCGTTTTATAGTTCGTTCAATATCAAAAATTAGTTCATCAACCCCCAATCCATTAGGTCTATGGACTTTTTGAATATACTCTTTAATTGTTAAAATTAAGGTGTTTTGTCGTCTAAGAGATTCAGGATATATCTCCTCAACAATATCATCAAGCTTTTCAAATTCACAATTTCCACAATCAATATTAACTACGATTGGAAGAGTGTATATCTTTGCACGAAACTCTAAAGAATCATGATGATAAATTAGAATTTCACGAAAAGAGTGTAGAAATCTATCAAATATTGTTAGGTTATGTTTCATAAAGAGATAGTTATCTATTCATTCCAAGTTCAATTACTATCTCATCATTTCCATTTTCCACAACTGTAAAGTTATGTTTTTTACAGAAAGTTTCATTCATCTTTTTAGCTAATTTATTAGCTTCAATTAAAGCTGTATCTGGATTATCAAAAGTTTGAATCTCTTCAATTTTTGCTCTTTTTGCACAACCACACATTTTAGACATCTTTACATTAACCATTAATTAAATCCTTAACTTTTCATGTATTTTATCTAAATATTAATTTCTAGTAGATTTGTGTTTGCAATTCGTTCAAGTCCATCTATGCTTTTCAGAGATTCTCCTGCAATTGATTTGATTTCTCCCTCAATTGAGATACTATTGTCAATAACTTTATTAAGTTCTTTTTCTCGAGAAGCCCAAATTCTAGTCATAGCATTTCTCTCTTTATCTAAAAGTTCTTTCATATTTGTAAAAGATTGAATAATTGCTTTAATTCTATTTTTAAAACCATCTCCATTAATGTAATCGTAAAGAATTTCCATTTTTTCTTCACGATTTTTTTGACTTCCAATAGCTATATCAATTTTAATAATTGAATCTCTTAAAAGTTTAGAGACTGTTTTAAATTCATCAAAACTGCAAACCCAAACACCATCTTTAAAACCAGCTTTATCTAAATCTTTAGGCATTACAGAAGTTACAAGAATTCCAACATTTGCACCACTTTTTAGCATATCACTTTTAAATTTATCGATCCAATCATTTCCCCAGTTTGCAGTCCGCTTACTTTCATAAGCAATTACACCACAATTCATCTTATCTCTAGTATTTACAGTCTGGATAATATCAGCACCAAAAACACCTTTTTTCACCTCATCAATTTGATCAAAAGGATTTTCATCTTTTAACCAATTTTCAATAGCTAACTCTTGAACTTCGCCTTGAAGTTGAGTTGAACCTTGATCAAGTTGAATCTGTAAAAGTTCTAAGGCTTTTTTCTGTTGCTGAATTAGAGTATCTTTTTCAAGAAGTTTCATATTATTGTGATTCTCATTTTCAACTCTTAATTTTTCTTTTTCATCTAAAAGTTGTTGAGTTAGTCTTTCTTGAAGTTCAGCCTCGATTTTTGATGCAATTTCACTATTCTCTCTTTTCAATTTTCCAATTTCTGCTTTCGCTTTATTGAATTCTTGAAGTTGTTTAGATTTTTCCTCTAACTCATTTTGAAGAGATTCAACTTGAAAAGATTGCTCATTTTTAAGTTGAACTTTAACTCTTTTTTTCTCATTTTCAAGTTTTTTATCCATCTCTAATTGAGAGTCTAAAATAAATTTTTGCTTTTCAGATTCTAAAGCCTTTTTTTGACTTTTCAAATCTTTAAGATGATGAGAATATTCATTCCGAGCTTCTGCTAAAGCTTCATTTTTAACTTGAGCTTTGAAAGAATCTGTAACATCAAATTGATGATTACATTTAGGACATTCAATATTTTGATTCACTTTAAAAATCTCCTAAACTTTTTTCTAATCTTCTGAAACCCTCATCAATTTCCTGATTTGAAATAGTTAAAGGTGGTAGAAATCGCAAAGTATTTTTACCAGATTTCAAAAGAAGAACTCCCTCTCTATTTCCTGCTAAAACAATTTTTAAAACATCAATTTCAGAATTCACAATCAAACCTCTCATAAATCCTATACCTGTAATTTCTTTAAAGATTTTTGGAAATTTTTGAAGAAGATGTTGTAGCTTGTTTTCAAAATATGCTATTTTTATCTCTAAAGTTCCTGATTTAAAATCATTTTCAAGAATCTCTAAAACTTTAAGAGCTGATGAGGTTGAGAGAAAATTTCCACCAAAAGTGCTTCCGTGATCTCCCGCAGAAAAACCATCTTTAAGTTTTGTTGCCATAACTCCAATTGGAACTCCCCCCGCTAAACCTTTTGCCAAAGTTACAATATCTGGTTGAATCTCATAAAAGTTTGATGCTAAAAATTTGCCTGTTCGATAAACTCCAGTTTGAACCTCATCGATAATTAGTAAAACATCTTTCTCTTTTAAAACTTTTGCTAAATTTTGAATCTCATCTTTTGGAAGTGCTTCAACTCCGCCCTCACCTTTTACAAGTTCAATTAAAACTGCAATAGTTTCAGGTTCAATCGCTTTTTCAATATCTGAAACTGAATTTACATAGCTAAAACCATCTAACATCGGAGTGAAAGATTTGTGAAGTGCAGTTTGTCCAGTTGCTGAAAGTGATCCAAAAGTTCGACCGTGAAAAGAGTTTGCTAAAGTTATAACTTTGTATCTTTTCAAATCTCCTGTTTCGCCATATTTTCTAGCTAATTTGATTGCACTTTCATTAACTTCCGCTCCTGAATTTGCAAAAAATGAGTATAAATCGTAACCTGAAAGTTCTGAAATCTTTTCAGCCAGATCTTCTTGAGGTTTTATATGATATAGGTTTGAAGTGTGAATTAGGTTTGAAACTTGATTTGAGATAGTTTCAGCTAACTCTCTGTTTCCGTAACCGACACTTGAAACCCCAATTCCTGAACCAAAATCTATATAATCTTTTCCATTTTCAGAAATTAGAGTTGCATTTGCACCTTTTACAAAGCTCTCTTCAAATCGACCACCATAATTTTTTAAAAGATATTTTCCTCGTTCCATTACAGATTTTTCTTTCGTAAATCACCGTGATAACTAATGTCTTGAGCTTTTAGAGAATCATCATTTAACATCTCTGGCACTTCATCGCCTAAAGCAAATTCTTCTCTAGCTTTTGAAAGCTCATCTTCACTATATGAATAGTGCATATCAGCGGTTATAACTCCCTCAATTGTTTGAAGTTGATTTAGTTTTTCAATCTCTTCATCAATTCCCTCACCCTCAATCGTTACAACAATTCGTCCTAAATTATCGTGAGTATAAACATCACAAATTCCACTCTCTTCTAATCGTTTTACAACTATTTCTACATTTTCAGCTTTTGCTTGAACTAATATTCCTGATATATTCATCTTAATCTCCATTCTAAAATATATTCGTCATTACTTGAAGTGAACAGAGTTTTATTATTTAAAAACTCCATCGAATTTAAAGTTGATTTTTGACCTGTTAAAGTATATAGAATATCTCCATTATTTACACTGAAAACTTTAATATCGTTATCTTGATTGAATGGAAAAGCACCTATTTTCTCATTTTTTGAAAGTGCAACGGAATAAATAAGAAAATCTGCTTGTAAATTTGAACTTTCACCACCTCTTTTATAGATAGAAAGTTTCCTATCTTGACCTGCTCCTAAAATAGTTTGATTTTCAAAAGCAACTTTATATACATTATCAAAATTCTCACCTTTGAAAACTTCAATTTCAGAACCTGTCCAGATATTACAGATTGAAATTTCACCAGATTCACTAGAAATTGCGACTTCAGATTCAAAAATATCAAAATCTGAAAATGGAGAACTATTAATCTGTTTTCTATAAATTTCTCGGCTATTCCAAATATCATATAGAACCAATTCATTTCCAAGTGTCGCATAAAGAAATAAAACATTGTTGATAAATTTAACTTTTTTAATTGGAGATTTTGAGGTGAAAATTTTTTCTAGCTTCCGATCTTTATAGATGAAAATTGTTCGACCTCCAAATCTAGCTTCTGTTAAAATCAAAATACTTTTTTGAAATATATCCACAGAGTAAATTTTAGCAAATAGTTTCTCTCCGTAAAAGTTTTCAATTTGAGGAATTTTGATAATATCAACCATCTTTCCATCTCCTAATGAAAAAACATCTATTTCTCCAACTCCAGTAGCTGAATATAATCTATTTTTAGAAATTGTAAAATCATAAACAAAACCATTTGCCTTAAATTCACGATGAGGTTTCACTATTTGTGAATACAACAATATTGGAAATATCAAAACAAAAACTCTTTTCATAAACTACCTTTTTTCGACAATTCTAGCAAATATTCAATTAAGATTATCAATTGCTTCAAAAAACTTGACATCTATATTTTTTCACACTATAATTCCGCCAGTTTAATGGATTGCGGGAATAGCTCAGTGGTAGAGCATAACCTTGCCAAGGTTGGGGTCGCGAGTTCGAACCTCGTTTCCCGCTCCATAAATTATATGCCCAGGTGGCGAAATTGGTAGACGCAAGGGACTTAAAATCCCTCGGTAGTTTTTACCGTGCCGGTTCAAGTCCGGCCCTGGGCACCACTTATATTTATATAAGTTTGGGATAATCATTGTTGATTTTTACTGGCGGCATGGCCAAGTGGTAAGGCAGAAGCCTGCAAAGCTTTTATCCCCAGTTCGAGTCTGGGTGCCGCCTCCAAATTTTTATGGTATAATTTTTTCACTCCTTTTTGAGTGGGGCGTTGGCAGAGCTGGTCGAATGCACCGGTCTTGAAAACCGGCGAGGGTTAAACCTCCCAGGGTTCGAATCCCTGACTCCCCGCCATTCTTAAATTCAAAATATTCTTAATAATTTTTTACACAAAGACAAAATATGAAAAATCAAATTAAAACTCTCCTCGAAATGAAATTAAACAAAAACATAGTTTTAGAAAAACCGAAAGATAAAAAATTTGGACATTTTGCAACTCCCGTAGCATTTTCAATGGCAAAAGAGTTAAGAAAATCTCCAATAATAATAGCTGACGATTTAGCAAAAGATTTTTCAGGACTTCCTCAATTTTCAAAAGTAGAAGCTGTAAAAGGTTATTTAAATTTTCATTTAAGCAGTAATTTTTTAAACGATTATGCAAAAATATCTTTAGAGAAGAAAGATAAATTTGGATCTGAAAACAAGAATGAGAAAATCCTTTTAGAATTTGTAAGTGCAAATCCAACTGGACCGCTTCATATTGGACATGCAAGAGGTGCTATTTATGGGGATACACTTTTAAAATTAGGCAAACATTTAGGATATAAAATAGATGCTGAATATTATGTAAATGATGCTGGAAACCAGATTAAACTTTTAGGACTATCTTTATACTATGCGGGAATCACAAATATTTTAAATCAGAAAATGGACGAACCTGAAGAATATTATAGAGGTGAATATATTATAGATTTAGCAAAAGATATTTTTTCAGAGTTTGGAAAAGATATATTTTTAGATCAAAATCGAGAGAAACTTGCAAATTTAGGAAAAGAGAAAATGATGAAAGAGATCAAATCAAATCTTAACAATGTTGGGATTGAATTTGATCTTTTTGTTTCTGAAAAAGATTTATATCCAAAATGGGAAGATTCTCTGAAAAAACTTCAAATTAAAAATGCTACTTTTGAAGATGAAACTAAGAAACTTTGGCTGAAATCTACTGAATTTGGAGATGAAAAAGATAGAGTAATTGTAAGAGATAATGGAATCCCTACATATTTAGCTGGAGATATTATTTATCATCATGATAAATTTAAACGAAATTATGATAAATATATAAATATTTGGGGTTCAGATCATCATGGATATATTTCAAGAGTAAAATCTGCTATCGAATTTTTAGATTATGATTCAAATAAATTAGAAGTTATTCTAACTCAAATGGTAGCTTTATTAAAAGATGGTCAGCCTTATAAAATGAGCAAACGAGCTGGGAACTTTATTTTAATGAGAGATGTAATTGATGAGGTTGGTTCAGATGCTCTAAGATTTATTTTTGCTTCTAAAACTCCAGACACTCCTCTTGAATTTGATGTTTCAGATTTAGCAAAACAAGATAGTTCAAATCCCGTGTTTTATGTGAATTATGCTCATGCAAGAGTTCAAAGTTTAGTTAGCAAAAGTAGTTTTGCAGAAGATGAAATTTTAAAAACAGATATTGAAAATTTGGATTTAAATAAAAAAGAACTTCTATTTTTGGCTTTACAACTTCCTGAAACAATCAGAGAATCTTTTGATAGCAGACAAACTCAAAAATTAACAGATTATCTGAAGAGTCTAGCATCAAGTTTTCATAGCTTTTATAATAATACAAAAATTCTCGGCGAAAATGATGAAAAATCACTTTTAAAACTTTCTCTTGTTGTAGCTAACTCTATTTCAATAGGTTTAAAAATTATGGGAATTAAAGCAAAAAATAGAATGTAACTTCTAAATTTAAAATAGATTATCGGGCTTTACTCGATAATCTTACACCTCATCAAACATAGGATTTTAACAACCTCTTTTCGGTAAAATAGCACTAATAAAATTAGATTAAAAATCTACAAAAGTTCATAAAATTTAGAGAACTTTGATTAGGATAATTAAAAATGAGTGAAGAAAAAAAAGATTATACGGCAGGAAATATTAAGGTTTTAAAAGGGCTTGAAGCAGTTCGACAAAGACCAGGAATGTATATTGGTGATACAGGTTCAAAAGGGCTTCATCATCTTATTTACGAGGTTGTTGATAATTCTATTGACGAGGCAATGGCAGGATTCTGTTCAAAAATCGATATAACTATTGGTAAAGATGGATCAGCCACTATTTCAGATAATGGTAGAGGAATTCCAGTTGATATGCATCCAACAGAGAATCTTCCTGCTGCGACTGTTGTTTTAACGGTTCTTCATGCAGGAGGAAAGTTTGATAAAGATACATATAAAGTTTCAGGCGGACTTCATGGAGTTGGAATATCTGTTGTAAATGCTTTATCATCAGATCTTGAGATGACAATTTATAAAGATGGAAAAACATATCAACAACATTTTAAAGATGGGATTCCTCAAGATGAGTTACAAAATATTGGTGAAACAAGAAAAAATGGAACTAAAATTAAATTTTTTCCAGACAATACAATTTTTGAAACTTTAGATTTTCAATACTCAATTTTAGCTACAAGATTTAAAGAACTTGCATATTTAAATTCTAAAATTACAATTCATTTTAAAGATGAAAGAGTTGGAAGAAAAGAGAGTTTTCATTTTGAGGGTGGATTAGTATCTTTTGTTAAAGATTTAAGCTCAAAAGATGAGATTCTTAAACCTCTGTTTTTAACAGCTCAACTTGAAAATATGGAAGCAGATATTGCTATTTTATATAATAGCGGTTATTCTGAAACTCTGTTTTCATTTGTAAATAATATTAAAACTCCAAATGGTGGAACTCACGAAACTGGTTTCAGAAATGGTTTGAGCCGAGTTATTTCAACTTATAATAAGAAAAATGGTTTAGCAAAAGAGAAAGATATAAATCTTACAGTTGAGGATATTCGGGAGGGACTTGTAGCAGTTGTTAGTGTAAGAATTCCTGAACCACAATTTGAGGGACAAACAAAAGGCAAACTTGGAAATAGTTATGTTAAAACGGAAATATATCGTTTTATAACAGATTATTTTTCTAAATATTTTGAAGAAAATCCAATTGAAGCTAAAATTATTGTTCAAAAAGCTGTAACTTCTGCAAAAGGTCGTGAAGCAGCTAAAAAAGCTAAAGAATTAACTAGACGAAAAGATGTTTTAAGCATCGGGACTTTGCCTGGAAAATTAGCTGATTGTCAAACTAAAGATAAAAGTATCAGTGAAATCTATTTAACCGAGGGAGATTCCGCAGGTGGAAGTGCAAAACAAGGTCGAGATAGAGTTTATCAAGCAATTTTACCTTTAAAAGGAAAAATTCTAAATGTTGAGAAATCAACAATAGAGAAAGCTTTAGCATCTGAAGAAATTAAAAATATGATTACCGCTTTAGGTTGTGGGGTTGGCGAAGAGTTTAATATTGAAAAACTTAGATACAACAAAGTTATTATAATGACAGATGCTGATGTTGATGGGAGTCATATTCAAACTTTACTTCTAACTTTCTTTTTCCGTTTTCTTAAACCTATTATTGAAGATGGTCATCTTTATCTTGCTCAACCTCCACTTTACAGATTGAAAAAAGGTAAAAAAGAGATCTATTTTAAAGATGA
>Ga0256826_1000649_pt1 | contig 21259 bp, 20 predicted proteins | sample CV79metaG_FD_185975 | JGI IMG/M metagenome (GOLD analysis project Ga0256826, IMG submission 185975) | Hydrothermal vent microbial communities from East Pacific Rise, Pacific Ocean - CV79 | ecosystem: Environmental > Aquatic > Marine > Hydrothermal vents | place: Pacific Ocean: East Pacific Rise...
GACTTAAGTAATTTTAACTTATTTAAAAATATATTATTAGATACTTTATTTATCTTATACTCTAAATTATTAAACTTTTTTTCTTCACTTACAATAGCATTTGCAAGTTTCTTGATTTTTAATTTTGTTCTTTTATTTTTAATTTTATTTGATTGTAAAATATTTTTATTTTGTTTTATTTTTGTATCAATATTTTCTTTTGCATTTGTATTTACTAAAAAAATTAAAATAAAAGTTAAAAAAATTTTAAACATAAATTTCCTATTTGATTCTATGTTTTATTAATATTCCAAAAACGGTAATAAGTGATAAAACAATAGATATGAAAAATACAGAAAAAACTTCTAGTGGAGTGTATACTGTAAGATTAGTGTTTATAATTTGTATCATCTCATATGTAAAGAATATAGAAAGATTCTCTTTTATAGTAATAATTATTGCAATAATAAATAATGAAGAAAATATACTACTTATAAATGCAGTTTTTATTATTGGTTTGGCTCCATAATAGATAGATCCACCATGAAGTTTAATAATATCAAGTCTTTCTTGATGCTCATAAAACCAGATTTTAACTTGATTTACCATAATTAAAAATGTAAAAACAATAATAGATATAAATAGTGCAGTTGTTATAGATTTTATTAATAACAATAGTGAATATACATTGTCATGATCTTTTGAAAATGTTTCAACATTTTTTATACCACTAATTGTTTTCAAATCAATTTTTATTTGTTTTAATAATGAACTAGTAGGAAATTTATTAAGATGTATTTTGTAAAAATAAGGTAATCTTTTTTCCAATAATTTGTAAGATCCAGTTGATAGGTCTGATTTTAAATCTTTAAGGATTTTTTCCCTTTTTAGATGAACAATCTCTTTTAAATCTATCGATGATAATTCTTTTACTTTTGATTCTAATAAAGGAGTAGCGCTAACTACTATAATTGAATAATCATTATTTATACTTTGCTCATATTTTGTAACAATTTTAGATATTGATATATATATTGCAAAAGTAAACAGCATAATTATAAGTGGTGCTGAAAATGATATATATCTTTTAAGACTCATAAATTTCCCCATGCGCAATATCAAGTTTTCTAAATGATAATCCAAAATTTTCAGGTATTCTATGTGTTACAACAACAATAGTAATATTTAGTTGTTCATTTGCTTTTTTAAGTAAGTCCCAAATTATATTTGCAGATTCATCATCTAAGTTACCCGTTGGTTCATCTGCAAGTATTAGGTTTGGATTATGAGATAAAGCACGCGCAACTGCAACTCTTTGTTGCTCTCCACCACTTAACTCTTCAGGATAAACCTTACCTTTAGTAGCTAGTTTTACATGCTTTAATAGTTTATGCGCTTGAGCTAATGCAATTTTATCACTATATCCATTTATTTTAAGTGGAAGCATAATATTTTCTTCTACTGTATATTCTTTGATTAGTTTATAATCTTGATATATAATTCCAATACTTTTTCGTAAACTCTTTAAGTTTTTATTTGAAATATTAAATAGTTTATGTTTATTTACAAGTAGTTTTCCACTTTTTAACTTTATATCACTATAAAATGATTTTAAAAGTGTAGATTTACCACTTCCACTTGAACCTGTAATAAAAACAAAATCTTTTGTTTTTATTGGTGCAAATGATGCATTTTGGATTATATTTTTAACACCATCATAACTTAGTGTAATATCAGAAGCTAAAATCAAACTATAGCCTTATTTAAAAGTTCGTTGATAAGTTTATGAGCATTTTGATTTGCACTTGTTGGTATTGGATTACTTTGAAAATATTCTACCTTATCATTTTTTATATGTAAATATTTTGCTAAAGGTTTATTAAAACTTCCCATAGTTAAATGAAGCAAAAATTCATTTTCATTTATAGTATAAAGATGTTCCATATGTACAAAATACCCATCTTTTACTACAGGTTTTTTAGGGATATTATTTTCTAATTGTTCTTTTGATAAAGAAGATGAAATTTTAAATGAAAAATCTTTATTTATAACAATATCATCAGATTTATCTTTTGCATAAATAGTTATATCCCAAATATCTTTACCTTGCTTTTTCCATCTATCTTCATATTTACTAGATATTGCTAAAGGTTGGTTTTTAACAATTGTAGATTTATATTCTGGAAAATGTGTTAGTAACTCTTCATTGTATTCAAAATAGTTTGGACTATCAGTTCTTAGCTCTAATGAACCATCAACTTTAAGAACTCTCATACATTCAGCTATAAACTCATCACTCATCACTCTTCTATGAGGTTTTTTATCCCAAGGAACAGGAAAGTGTACAAATACTCTAGATACAGAATTTGATTGTAAGAATTCTAAAAATAGTCTTGCATCATAATTTACTGCATATACATTTTTTATATCTCTTATTTTTACCTGCTTTAACATTTGCTCTATTGATGGAGTATGTATCTCTAAACCTATATAAATAATATCTGGATTTTGTTGGGCTTGGTATAAAAGATGTCTTCCGCTTCCAAATCCAACTTCTACACAAATCTCTTTTGTTGTAGAAAAATCATCAACAAAATAATTGATCTCTTTTAGATACTCTTTTTTTGGTTCAAGTTTTTTACAATCATTTGAAGCATTTGAAAATAAAACTTCACTATTACAAATCTTAGCATAAGCATTTATAGCACTTTTTACAATTTTAATAGGAGTTACTCTTGTACTTGAATCTATTTTTATTAGATGGTTTCCATCTTTTTGAAGTTTTGTTAAAAAAAATGTTTTATTTTCACAACTTACACAAATCTTATCTTCATAAGTACTATGTGCAATAAAGTGAAATTGAACACCATCAATTTGTTCTGTGGGGATATTTATATCTTTGTGTTTTCTTGTTAAAATATGTGGCATTTGATATTCTTATTTATTTTCTTTGATTTTTTCTAATTTTAAAGATGCAGCTTCAACTTTTTTTGAGACTAAACCATTTTCATCAACAGCTTCGATTTCGTATGTATAGTGAATGCCTCTTACAATATCTGTATCCTCAAATCTAAGTTCTTGGATATTTTTAAATATTTTTGATGAACTCTTAAAAAAGCTTTCTTGGATTGTTTTATATATATTATATGCAACCGCTCTATTATCACCTTTCTCCCAATTTAATACAACTTGCTCCCCTTTTATTAACGCAAGTTTAACAACTGGTTGTGCTGGAGCATTTAGAGTTTTACCTTCAACTATTGGTAAAAATTTCTTATTTGTTTCTAAATTATCTTTATCTATAGATGTGATTTTATAGTACCTTTTAACATCATCTTCATTTATTACATTTACAAATGTATTATCGTTTTTCTTAGCACTTCCAATTTTTGAAAAAATACCTTTTGGAGATGATGCTGAATAAATATTATATCCAACTATTTCATCTAAAGTTGATGCTTGCCAAGTGATAATAATTTTTCTTGGTAAATTAGTTGTAGCTTCAATATTAGCTACAGAATTTGGCAATGGCTTAGTTGTAGCTTTTGTAACAGCACTTAATCTAGATTCAATACCATCATATGTTACAGCTTTTAATCTATAAGAATAAGTAAGATTATCTTTTAAACCTGTATCTATATATTCAGGATTTAATCTACCTTTGATAGTTGCTACTTTTTTCCATTCTACATCTTTTGGACTTGATCTTTCTAAAATATAAGAGTTTACAGCTTGATTTGAATGTGGTCTCCAAATAACTTTTACTTGTCTTGGAAGATTGCTTATTGCAGATATTAAACTAACTGATTGAAATAATGGTAAAGTATATATCTCTTTTGATACGGAAGGTTTTGATTCGCTATTATTAATTCCAATTACTGAAATGGCATATAAATATTGTGTATCAGGTTTTAAATTTTTATCAACATAATGAGAAGAATATCTATTTTTAATTGTTGCAATTCTTATTAGTTTCTCTCCAGATTTTTGTAATTCTGAACGATAAATATGATAACCATAAGTTCCAGCTTGTGTTGTACCTACCCATTCAAGGGCAAGCTTAGTCATACCAGGAATTGATCTTACAGTTTCTGAGTTAATAACTGGTAGGTTTAAATCTATTTTTGGTTTAACCAGTTTTGGTGATTTTAGATTTGTATTATTACATCCAACAATCAACATCATTAAAGCTGTTAATAATAAAGCTTTTATCAATTTTTTCATTTATAATTTCCTCATCAAAGTTATTAGATATTAAGTTTTTCATATTTTCAGGAACTGATGCTATGAATTTCATATTTTCGTTTGTAATTGGATGAACCAAATATAAACAATATGCGTGTAAATATATTCTTTCTATATTAGCGTCATTGCCCTTAAACCCATATAAACTATCCCCTAGGATATGTCTATTCATAGACTCTAAGTGAACTCTTATTTGATGTGTTCTTCCTGTAAAAAGTTTTGCCGCTATTACTTCATATTTTGGCGAATTATCTTGGGTATGTTTATTTAATACTAACTTTTTAAATGCAGTTTTAGCATATTTACCAGTTGGTACAATTCCCATTTTTAGACGATTATTTTGACTTCTATAAATTGGAGCTTCAACTATACAATCATCTTTTAGTGGAATATCTATAATTGCAATATAGTATCTACCCATAGATTTATCTTCAAGTTGAGTTGAAAGTTTTGCATGAGCCTCGTTACTTTTAGCAATCACTAAAACTCCTGAAGTCCCTTTATCTAGTCTATGAACAATCCCATGTCTTTCTTCTCCTGAAATTGTAGAAAGTGAAATATTTTTCTTTTTTAACCAATCAACCAAAGTAGGTTCATTAACACTAGGTGCATCATGAACAATAACTCCACTTGGTTTATTGATTACTAAAATATGCTCATCTTCATGTATTATTTCAATATCTTTATACCAAGAACAATCTTCAACTATATGCTCTACTTTTTTAATAACAGGTAAAGTTACAAATACTTTTTGGTTTATTTGTAATTTCGAACCAGTTTTTGTTAAAGTTTTATGTTCAATTTTGACAAAACCTTTTTTTATAAGTTGTTCAATTTGGTTTCTAGATTGTTTTAATTCTTCAGATAAAAACTTATCTAATCTCATCTCTTTTGTTGCTATAAATTCTTGTTTCATATATATCTTTTCTTATGTATTATTCTGGGAATTATATCTAAAAATACTATTTATTTTATTATTTTTAAATATAAAAAGTTAACTTGTATTTAATTATAATTATAAGCTCTAATTTAGATTATAAGGAATATACTCTTAATATAAAAATAACTTATAAGAAAAAGATATGAAAAATGAACAAAATATATATGATTTAATAATCATTGGAGGCGGTATATCTGGTGCTGCTTTGTTTTATGAAATATCTCATTATACTAATGTAAATAGTATTGCACTTTTAGAAAAATATGATGATCTATCAACTTTAAATTCAAATGCAACTGCAAATTCACAAACAATACATTGTGGAGATATTGAAACTAACTATACTTTAGAAAAAGCATTAAAAGTAAAACAAACTGCAAAAATGGTTGAAAAATATTGTTTACAGTATGGATATGAAAATAAGATTATGTTCAAACACCAAAAAATGGCAATTGGTATTGGATATAAAGAGTGTAGATTTATGCTTAAAAGATATGAAGAGTTTAAAACTTTATATCCATATTTAGAAGTATATGATAAAGAAACTCTTAGTAAAATTGAACCAGCTTTGATTTTTGATGAAAATGGAAATGGTCGAGATGAAGAGATTGTTGGAGTAGGTACAAATACTCAATATTCAACTGTGAATTTTAAAGAATTAAGTAAAACTTTTATAAGTAATGGGCAAAAAAATAAAGATATTAATTCTGACGTTTTTTTTAACACTCAAGTTGAAAATATAAATAAAAAAAATGATTTTTATGAATTAGAGTGTAAAAATAAAAAAATATATAAAGCTAAAATGGTTGTAGTAAATGCTGGACCACATAGTCTTTATTTAGCACATAAATTAGGATTTGGACTAAAATATGGACAACTACCTGTTGCAGGAAGTTTTTATAAATCAAATAAAAGAATACTAAAAGGAAAAGTTTATATGGTGCAAAATCCAAAATTACCATTTGCGGCACTTCATGGTGATCCTGATGTTACATTGGATGATAATACAAGATTTGGTCCAACAGCACTTATGATGCCAAAACTAGAAAGATATCATGGTAATTCTACAGTTATTGATTTTTTTAAAACACTTAGGCTTGATATGAAAATTTTAAAAATATTTTCTTCACTATTATCTGATAAACAAATAAGAGATTATGTATTTAGAAACTTTATATTTGAGTTACCATATTTTGGAAAAAAAGCATTTTTAAAAGATGCTAGAAAAATAGTTCCATCATTAAGTGAGGAAGATATTGAATATGCTGTTGGATTTGGGGGAGTAAGAGGACAAATACTAGATAAAACTTTAGGTAAATTGGTTTTGGGTGAAGCTTCAATTGATACTAAAGATGGACTTATATTTAATATGACACCATCACCTGGAGCTACATCTTGTCTTGGAAATGCTAAAAGAGATGTAATAAAAATATGTGAATATTTAAATAAAGATTTTAATATTAAAAAATTTGAACAAGATTTACAAGAGGAGAACTAATATGGCAGAGTTAGAAAAAATATTATTTATAACTGACCAGCAAGAGTATAGTCAAACAGGTACTATTTCAACATTATTTGATATATATCTACAAGAATTTTTTGAAGTTCATATTGTATATCTTACAAACTATAAAGAGGAGTTTTCTAAAAAAGGAAATCATTATATTGTTCCAACTTCTGAAAGAAAAAATATCATCTCTTATTTATCCTTACACGATGTAGATTTAGAATCATTTAAAATAGTATTTGTAAGAAATAAAAAAGATGCACTAGAAAATGTTTTAAAATATAAAAATCAATATGGATATAAAGTTTCTTTTAGAATTTCATATCCTAAAAAAAGACATAAATTAAGTTTAATGAACTCTTATTCCCCTTTTGGATTAGTTAAAAAATATTTATATAAAAAGAAAATTAAACAAAGAAATGATTTAATAAATAAATGTGATTTATTTTTAGTAGCATCTACACAAGTAAAAGAGGTATTTCATAAAGAAATAACAATTGATACTTACCCTATATTTGTTGGTCTTGATCCTGACAAACTAAATAAACATATAAAAACTAATAATGATATTAAAAAATTTATCTATTCTGGAACAATTGATGAAGTAAGAAAATTTGATACTATATTAAGTGGATTTGAAAAATTAAAAAATAATAATTGGAGATTAACTATATCAACAACAGATAAATTATATGTATCTAAAATATTAGCAAAATACCCAAGATTAAAAAATAATGTAAGTATAATAAGTGCAATGTCACTTGAAGAATTACATAAACAAATAAACACACACGATATAGGAATTGCACTTTTACCTAGAAATGATTTTTACGATACTGTAGTTGCTGATAAAGTTATTGATTATTATACTTGTGCAATTCCTGCACTTATGACTTCAAATACTAAAAATCATTCTATTTTTAATGATGATGAAGGTTTGTTTTGTGAATTTGAAAGTTTAAAAATTACACAAAAACTTGAAGAGTTAATTAACACTAACAATAATGATTTGGAGATTATCGGAAATAATGGACAAAAAAAGCTTTTAAAATTAAAAAGAAATTATAAAATACAAGCAGAAAAATTAGCAGAAAAATTAAATTATATTTTAGAAAATTGATAAAAAGTGTATTTATTAAAAATATGATTTAATTAAGTACACAGATATAAAGCTATAAAATTAGTAATAAAGGAGTAAAAAATGAAAATTATTTTTTATACAATCAGTATGCTTTTATTACTATTATTAAGTGGATGTACAGACGAAGAATTAGGAAATGTTGCTAAAGCAAGTGATGTTACTTATACATTTTCTGATAATAAAACAAAGTTAGATATTGTATGGGAAAGATGGACTGAAAAAAAATCTAATCTTTCAATACATAATTATGGATTAACTACTAAATCTGATAGAATAGGAAAGCATACAATTAGTTGTACTCAAACACACTTTGCTGGGGATTATATTTGGTATAGTTGTGTATACACACCTATTGATGGAGATAAAATAACTAATAGTATTTATTTACTAGATGGAGAAAATATAGTACAAGAGTATTTTGATGATAAAACATTTACAGTTGCAGGTATTGTTTATACTCCAAGTTACGAGGACTAGTAACAATATATTAAAATTAAATTAATTTTTTTAGTTATTAATCTAATATGCTTAGATATAATTGCAAATGAATTTTTTTGATAAACGAATTATTTCCCATTTTAATTTTGAAATAATACTTTTTATATTGCCGTTAATATTTTTATCTCACCATTTAATTGGTGAGATAAGCCCCATGCTTGCTCAAAAACAAATTTTGTATTTTACAATTGCATTTATGGCATTTGTATTTGTATTTTTCCTACCTATTAGAAAATTTATAGGTTTTATACCTATATTGTATTGGATTGGAATAATTTTACTTTTTGCAGTATTGGTTGTTGGTACTACAAAACTGGGAGCAACAAGATGGCTTCAAGTACCACTTATTCATCTTACTATTCAACCTTCGGAACTTTTTAAACCTATATTTATTTTAATGATGGCTTATTTAGTTCATAAAAATCCACCATCAAAAGAAGGATACAATCTAAAAGAGTTTAGTTATCTTTCTTTTTATATTCTTTTGCCATTTTTACTTATAGCAAAAGAGCCAGATTTAGGTACAGCACTTGTTTTACTTTTAGTTGGCTATGGTATATTATTTATCGTTGGAATAAATATAAGAATAGTTTTATCTATTACTTTAATACTTGCAGTATCATCTCCATTAATTTATACATATCTAATAAAAGATTACCAAAAAAAACGTATACATGATTTTATAGCAGAAAAGCCAAGTTATCATGTCCAACAATCTATTATTGCAATAGGTTCAGGCGGATTACTAGGAAAAGATATTAAAGAAGCTACTCAAACACAGTTAAAATTTCTCCCCATTGCTACAAGTGATTTCATATTTGCATATTTAGTTGAACGATATGGATTTGTTGGTTCTTTTGCATTGATTGGATTATACTTATTACTTATTTCATATTTATTGATACTTACTTTTTATTTTAAACAAGATTTTTTAATATCTGTTTTTTCAACTGGAGTAGGGCTACTCATATTTTTAGATATGTCTATAAATATACTTATGGTCATAGGATTTGCACCTGTTGTTGGATTGCCTTTACCTATGTTTTCTTATGGTGGAAGTAGTTTTATAAATTTTATTGTGATATTTGCTATTTTAGAGAATTTACTTGCTTTTAGATTTAAAGCTGGATATGAATATACAAAAAAGTTTTAAGATATAAAATTATTTTTGTAACTAAAAGTAACATATTTAATCTTACATTAATATTACAATATTAGAACAATGCCTAGGCATTAAACTTTCAATCAATCAAAGTTAAATTTATTTTATATAAACGATTAAATATTAAGAAAGAATAATTTATAATGATTTATATATTAAAATAAGGAGATAATTTGAAAAAAAGATTATTTAAAACACTTGCAATAGTTGGAACGGTAGCATTATTAGCAACACCTTCATTTGCAGCAAAAAAAGTTAAATGGAAACTTGCTATGACATGGCCAAGTACACTTACACCATTAGCTTCACCACCTTTAAAAGTAGCAGAGCTAGTAAAACAGATGAGTGGTGGTAAGTTTATTATTAAGGTACATGGAAAAGAGAAGCATAAAGCAGCTCTTGGAATACTTGATATGGTAAAAAATAAACAATATGAGATGGGACATAGTGGATCTTATTATTGGAAAGGTAAAGATATAAATACTATATGGTTTACAACAGTACCATTTGGTATGACTATGAAAGAACAATATGCATGGTTCTATTATGGTGATGGAATGAAATATATGAATAAAGTATATGATAAATTTAAAGTACTTAGTTTTCCTGGTGGAAATACGGGTGTACAAATGGGTGGTTGGTTTAGAAAACAAATTAATACAGTTGAAGACTTAAAAGGTATAAAAATGAGAATACCAGGACTTGCTGGTGAAGTTATGGCTAAGCTTGGAGTAAATGTTACTAATATCCCTGCTGGTGAACTTTATACTTCTTTAGATAGAGGTACAATTGATGCACTTGAATGGGTTGGCCCTGGAATGGATATAAAAATGGGATTCCACAAAGTTGCGCCATATTATTATACAGGTTGGCATGAACCAGCTAGTGAAATGCAATTTATGGTAAATAAAAGAGCATTTAATAAGCTTCCAAAAGAGTATCAAGTTATGCTTGTTACTGCAATGAAAGCAGCAAGTTCAGATATGTATTATGAAAATTTTGCAGCTTCTGCAAATGCTTGGGCAAAAATGAAAACGGAATATCCAAATATTAAAGTTAAATCATTCCCAACTCCGGTTGTAAAAGCTATGAAAAAAGCAACAGATGAAGTATTTGAAAAATATGCTTCAAAAAATAAACTATTTAGAGAAATTTATGACAATCAACAAGCCTTTATGAAAAAAGCTAGAGCTTGGTCAAAAATGGGTGAATATGGTTATATTAAGACTTCAGAGTCAGTAAAATAGATAAAATTAAAAAGGAAATATTATGAAAAAAATTATATTAGGAACAATAGCATCTGCAGTAATTGCAACATCAGTTTTAGGAGCAGAGTATACTCTTAAATTCTCACACGTAGTAAGTGAAAATACACCAAAAGGTAAAGCAGCTTTATTTTTTGAAAAAAGATTAGAAGAACTATCTAAAGGTGCTATTGATGTACAAGTTTACCCATCAAAGCAACTTTATAATGATAAAGCAGTATTAAAAGCAATTAGATTAGATTCTGTTCAAATGGCAGCACCTAGTTTCTCTAAATTTGGTAAAATTGTACCCCAATTAGCTTTATTTGATTTACCATTTTTATTTAGAGATATAGATCATTTACATAGAGTTCAAGATAGCCAAGTTGGTGAAAAATTAAAAGCAATGGTTACAAAAAAAGGTTTTGTAGCACTTAACTTTTGGGATAATCACTTTAAACAACTATCTTCATCTAAAAAAGCTTTAATTAAACCAAGTGATGCAAAAGGTCAAAAGTTTAGAATCATGTCTTCAAAAGTTCTTGAAGCACAATTTAAAGCAGTAGGAGCAAATCCACAAATGATGCCATTTTCTGAAGTTTATTCAGGATTACAACAAGGTGTAATTGATGGTCAAGAAAATACAAATTCAAATATCTATACTAAAAAATTCTATGAAGTACAAACAGATTTAACTGTTACAAATCATGGTTATTTAGGATATTTAGTAGTATTATCTAAAAAATTCTGGAATAAATTAACTCCACAGTTACAAAAAGATGTTGTACAAGCTATGAATGAAGCAACACAAAAAGAGAGAGAATATGCAGAAGATTTAAATACTAAACAATTTAATTTAATTCAAGATTATGCAAATAAAACAGGAAAACTTAAAATTCATCACTTAAATAAAGCTCAAATCCAAGCTTGGAGAGATGCAGTTAGTCCAATTTATTCAAAATTTTATAGTAATAAAAAAATTGGTAAAGATTTAATTGAAGCTACAATTAACACAAAATAAAAACTATTTTAGAAGTATAAATTTTTATACTTCTAAAGTTTAAAATTAGGAGACTAAAATGACTAATATTTTTAAAGGTATTGATAATATTATTGATTTTATAAATCGTTTTATTGCAGTTATTGGAATAACAGGAGGGGTTGCTTTAGCATTTGCAAATGTTGTTGCAAGGTACGGCTTTAATTATTCTCTTACATGGGCTGCTGAACTTACTATATATCTATTTTTATGGTCAATGTTTTTTGGAGCAGCATATTGTTTTAGAACAGATCAACACATAAATATAAATTTATTTGTAGAATATGTATCAAAAAAAGTTGCAAAAATATTGATCCTGATTACAAAAAGTATTACATTTATATTTTTACTTGCTGTTTCTTATTATGGATATGAATATCTTGAACTTGTAATAGAGCTTGAAGAAACTTCTATTGATTTAGAAATACCAATGTGGATACCATATTTAGTAATACCTGTATCTTTTGCTTTTGGAGCATATTCTGTTATTATTCAAATAGTAAAACTTATATTTACTCCATCTGAAAAAATAGAGTTTAAAAGTGAAACTCAAGAACTTATGGAAGAGCAAAATATTCAACAAGTTGTAGATGAAGCAAATAGAAAAACAGGAGGTATGCTATGAGTATTATTGTATTATTTGCAATATTTTTTACGCTATTACTTATAGGTGCACCAATTGCAATAGCACTTGGTGCTTCAACTTTTGTATCTCTTATTAGTTTTACTCCTATTTCACCTATTGAGATATCTTCTATGATATTTGAAAAAGTTGAGCATTATTCACTTATGGCAATTCCTATGTTTATACTTGCTGGGAATCTTTTATCTAAAGGTTCAAGTGCACATAGAATTATAGAATTTGCAAAATCAATAGTTGGACATCTTCCTGGAGGATTACCAATTGCTGCCATTTTTGCTAGTATAATTTTTGCAGCTGTTTCAGGAAGTTCTCCTGCAACAGTTGTTGCTATTGGTTCTATTATGTTTGGAGCAATAGTTCAAGCTGGTTATCCTAGAAAATATGCAGTAGGTACTATTGCAACTGCTGGAAGTTTAGGTATTTTAATACCACCATCAATTGTATTAATTGTATTTGGAGTTACTGCTGAAGTTTCTATTGGAAAACTATTTATGGCAGGAGTAGTTCCTGGAATTATGTTAGGTCTTATGCTGATGATTGTTACATATATTGGAGCAGTTAGATTAGGATTTAAAAGAACAACGCCAGCACCATTTAAAGAACGACTTGTAAAAATGAAAGATGCATCATGGGGGCTTATGACAATTGTAATTGTTATTGGTGGTATTTATGGTGGTATATTTACACCAACTGAAGCAGCAGCTGCTGCAGCAGTGTGGGCATTTTTCATATCAGCTTTTGTATATAAAGATATAAAACCAAGTGATTTTTGGGAGATATCTTTAAGTTCAGCAAAAACAACATCTATGATTATGTTTATTATTGCAAATGCGATGCTTTTTGCACATTTTTTAACTATGGAAAATATTCCTCAGCTTATTACTCAAACACTTATTGATTGGGAAGTTGATAAGATTATGTTCTTAATGTTTGTAAATGTACTATTAATAGTAGCTGGTGCATTTATGGAGCCATCTGCAATTATTATGATTATGGTACCTTTACTTTTACCTGTTGCTGTTGCACTTGGGATTAATCCTATTCATTTTGGTATAATGATTACAATAAATATGGAGCTAGGTATGGTATCTCCTCCTGTTGGTTTAAATCTATTTGTAACATCTTCTTTAACTGGGATGAATATGAAAGATGTAATTGTTGCTACAATTCCATGGACTATGACAATATTTGTAGGTCTTATGCTTGTAACTTATATACCAGCTATTTCATTATGGCTACCAAATCTAATATATGGATAAAATTTGAAAAAAATTATTTTATTAGCATTTATCTTTTTAATAAATCTAAATGCTTCTTATGAAAAAGGGCGAGAAGTTTTTTTACAAAACTGTGTATCTTGTCATATTGAAAGTATACCTCTAAATGTAGTTATGGATAATTTTAAAAATCATAATAATAAACTATTAAATCTAGTTGCTCCACCTTTTAATAGGATAGAATATAAAATTTTAAGAAGTCAAAAAGCAATTGGTACTAGTGAAGATGATATAGATATGAGAACATATGCAATTGAAGATTACTTAAAGGATTATTTAACTCATCCAAGAGATTCTATTAGTTTACTTAGTAAAAGAAGCCGAAGCGATTTTGAAATTAAAATTCCAAGAGATGATATAAGTGATGAACAATATCACTATTTAGCAGAATTTATTATGCAATTTAAAGAAAATCATAAAGAAAATTTATATAAAGATAATAGTAAATTAAACGATAAACAAATTATTAAAAAAGCTAAAAAACAAAATAAATATATATTAGTAGAAGCTACATCTAGTAATTGCTATTATTGTAAAAAGATGAATAAAGAGGTATTTACTTTAGATGAAGTAAAACAAAAATTAAATAAAAACTATATATTTATAAAAGCAAATGTTGATAAAACAAAATTACCATTTAATCTAGAAAAAATATTTTTAAAAGTAACTCCAAGTTTTTTCTTTTTGGATGAAAATGCAAAAGTTATTAAAATGTATCCAGGGGCATGGAATAAAAAAGATTTTTTAAATATTTTAGATGAACATAAAAAGAATAATGAATAATTTCTTTAAATATTATAATAAAACATTAGGAAATATTACAGCAGTTTTAATGCTTTTAATGATGATAAATGTATTTTTAGATGTTCTTTTAAGATATTTTTTCCATACTGGAAGTATTGGTATGCAAGAGATGGAATGGCATCTTTTTTCTATTATGTTTTTACTTGGTATTTCATATGCACTTAGTGATGAATCACATGTACGAGTTGATTTTATATATGACAATATCTCTTCAAATAAAAAAGCATATGTAAATATATTTGGAACTATATTTATGTTAATCCCTTTTGCAATTTTAATTGTTTATGGAAGTTATGATTTTGTTTATGATGCTTATAGTTTCAATGAAATTAGTGAAGATCCAGGTGGACTTGAATATAGATGGATTATAAAGTTTATGATACCTTTTTCTTTTTCATTACTGTTATTATCATCTGTTGGATATATTTATAAAAATATACAAATATTAAATGGTAAATAATTTGAAACATTATTTTTTAATTTTTATTAGTATTATATTTATTTCATGTGGTTCTAGCTCTAGTACTTCTTCTAATAGTGATGATTCTTCAAATACTGATAATGTGTCAAATGATATAACTACAGATGATTCTTCAAATGATACGATAGAAACAATATGGTATAAACCAAGTTCAAATATAACTTGGCAATGGCAATTAAAAGATAAATTGAATTTAGAATATAAAGTAGATTTATATGATGTAGATTTGTTTGACACTGATATTGAAACAATACAAAGTATAAAAACAACTGGAGCAAAAGTAATATGTTACTTTAGTGCAGGAAGTTATGAAGATTGGAGAAGTGATAAAGATGATTTTCCATTAGAAGTTTTAGGTGATGATTTAGATGGATGGGAAGGTGAGAAGTGGCTAGATATTTCAAATCTTGATACTCTTAAACCTATTATGTTAAAAAGATTAGATTTAGCTAAGCAAAAAGCTTGTGATGGAGTAGAGTCTGATAATGTTGATGGATATACAAACAGTACTGGATTTTCTTTAACAAAAGAAGACCAAATAACTTATAACAAGTTTTTAGCCCAAGAAGCGCACCAAAGAGGTCTTAGTATTGCACTTAAAAATGCAGTTGATATTATAGATGAGTTAGAGCCATATTTTGATTTTGCCCTAAATGAACAATGTAATCAATATAATGAATGTGAAGAATATCAAGCTTTTATTAATTCAAATAAAGCAGTGTTAAATGCTGAATATAACAGTAAATATTTAGATGATGATAATATGACTAAACTATGTAATTATACAAATAATTTAAATATCTCAACTTTGATACTTCCGCTTGATTTAAATGATACCTTTAGACATGATTGCAAAAACTATGTTTATGATAAATTACAAGTTGGATATGGGGGAAGTTCATCTTTTAAATTTTATGATAATATTTGGCTAAACTCTACAGATTTGATGCATGGAAATTTTGATAGTGTAAAAGATGAAATTTTAGATTTTAATCAAAGCCAATTTAATATACTAAGTACTCATCTTCAAAAAAGTAAATATATAACATATTGGTTTACAAAAGGTTGGGAAGAATCTTGGTTTAATCTAAATAAGATAAAAGAATCAATTGAAAATGGGAAAATACCTGTATTTGTATATTGGTATTTTGGAGATGAGATGATAAATGGTATTACATCTAGTGATATAAGCGGATATTTAGATGATGTTAAAAAGCTAAATACTTTTTTAGATACTATAAAAGGTGAACATTTTATAATTTTAGAACCAGAATTTAATAAGAAAGAAATTCTAAACAATCAAGAAAACCAAAATATGTTTATACAAGCTATTAAAGATTCATCTACTATATTGAAAAAACAAAATAGAAAACTATCTTTATGTATGATGGATACTGGTTCAAGAGATATAAATAGTATAAATTCTTGTGGATATGATAATTGTTCATATGGTGATAAAAATGAGTGGGATAAAGTTGAACCAATTTATAATGCACTTCTAAATGAATTAGATTTTATCTCATTTCAACAAATGGTAGGACAATTTAGTAGAGATGATTCAAATCCTGGAACATGGGATGATCCAAATCCAAAAGCATATACTTCTAGTGAATTAGGAATAGATAATCTTGCAAAAAGGATAGATAACTTTGCCATATATTTAAAAGAAAAATATAATAAACCAGTATTTCTACCATATATTACTATTGCTACTGCAACTTGGGATGATATAAACGATGATGATATAATTGATTCAAATGAATTAAATAGTTCAGGTTGGATAACTAAGGCAAGTAATACATATAGAGATTTAAATTCTACATCGCTTTTTGGATATAGTGTTATGTCATTGTTTGATAATCCAACACATGATAATGGAGGGTACCAATATTTTATGGATAATGAGTACCATTTAGGGATTATTTCAAGTGATATTAATAATTCACAAATAACAGGAAATATAAAATTTAAAGGTGATATTTTACAAAATGTTTTTAAATAAGGTTAATAAATGATTGGTATTTATATGTTTGGGGCTGCTTTAGTATTATTAGCAGTTGGTTATCCTGTTGCTTTCTCTTTTGGTGCAGTTTCTATTGTATTTGGTGCAATTGCGGCACATGCAGAAATAATTGGAGATGGTGGAACATATATAGAGTTTTATGAAGAATTTTTATCTATGTTTTCTATGATGCCTTATAGAATATATTCTATTATGACAAATACAATTTTAATGGCTGTCCCATTGTTTATTTTTATGGGTATAGTCCTTCAAAAATCTCATCTAGCTGAAAGATTACTTGAAGCTATGGGGAGTTTATTTGGAAGTGTAAGGGGTGGAGTTGCTATTTCTACAGTTATAGTAGGAACAATGCTAGCTGCTTCAACTGGTGTTGTTGGAGCTTCTGTTGTTGCTATGGGAGTTATATCTTTACCTGTAATGTTAAAATATGGATACGATAAACCACTTGCTTGTGGAACTATATGTGCTAGTGGAACATTAGGACAGATTATCCCTCCATCTATTATTCTTATAATATTAGCAGATGTATTTGGACTACCTGTTGGAGATCTATTTAAAGCTGCTGTTATCCCTTCACTTATGTTAGTTGGTTCTTATATTGCTTATATTTTATTTATATCTTATCTTAAACCAGAACTAGCTCCTGCAATTCCAGTAGATAATAGTATAAGTAAAAAACAAAGAATGATAACAGCTCTAAAAGCAATTATCCCTCCGCTTAGTTTAATAGTTGTAGTTTTAGGTTCTATATTTGCAGGAATTGCAACACCAACAGAATCAGCATCAGTTGGAGCAATAGGCTCACTTTTTTTAGCAATGCTTTATAAAGAATTTTCTATTAAACTTTCAATGGAAGCAGCAAAAGAAACAGTAAAAATTACAGCAATGGTATTTGCAATACTAATAGGAGCAACTGCATTTTCGCTAGTATTTGTATATACAGGAGCAGATTCTATTGTTGAAGAGTTTATGCTAGGACTTCCTGGAGAAAAATGGGGATTCCTTATCCTTTCAATGCTAATCATTTTATTTTTAGGATTTTTTATAGATTTTATAGAGATATCATATATAGTTGTACCTATTTTACTTCCAATATCTGAAGCAATAGGGATAAACCCTGTATGGTTTGCAATACTTATTGCTATGAATCTTCAAACATCCTTTTTAACCCCACCTTTTGGATTTTCACTCTTTTATTTAAAAGGAGTTGCTAAAAATATTAAAACTACTGAGATATATAAAGGGGTAATACCTTTTATTTTAATACAAATTTTTGTATTAGCTTCAATTGTAGTATTCCCATCTTTTTACGGATTTTAGATGATACGATTAGGTTCAAACTCACAAACAAGAGCAAATATCTTAAAAGCACATAATATTAACTTTACTCAAAATGGAGGAAGTTTCGATGAAGATGCAATAACGACAACAGATCCAAAAGAGTTTGTTATAAAAGCAACTTTAGGAAAATATAAAGAGTTATTAGATAAATATGGATATGAAGATATGCCACTATTAGTGTGTGATACAGTTGTTACATGTGAAAATAAACTTTTACGAAAAGCAAAAAATAAAGAAGATGCAAGATATATGTTAGAATTACAAAGTAATAATGAAACATCAATTATAACTTGTATGGTATTTAAAAGTAAAGAAACATATCTATTTGATGTATCAACTACAACATATACTTTTAATGAGTTCAAAAAAGATGACTTGGATGAGTATATAAACTCTAGTCTTTGCATGGGTAAAGCTGGAGCAATTATGGTTGAAGGATTTTGTAAACCATATATAAAAAAAGTAAATGGATTTGAGTCAACAGCAATGGGACTTTGTATAGAAAAGTTAAAACCTTTTTTATAAAGTATTAAAATATATGATTAAAGGATTATAGTAAATGAAATTTCCACTTCTTAGAGAATTAGCAACTACAGATGTAATAACAGTTGATTTAACAAATACACTTACTCAATCATTAGCACTAATGGATAAACATAATCATAGAAATGTAATAGTACAAGATAAAGATAACTTTATGATATTAACATCTTCTAGATTATTAAATCTAAAATTAAAAGGCTTTGATTTTAATAAGAATATATCATCTATTGAATTAGATAAAATCTCTAAAATAAATAAAAATGAAAACATACTTAATTCTTTACATTTATTAGAAAATGATTTAGAATATATTTGTGTAGTAAATGATGATAATAGTTTGTATGGTATTATTACACATACTGATATAGTAAGTCATATAGATCCTGAAACATTAATGGAAAACTATAAAATTGGTGATTTAATCAATATGAATAAGTATATACAAAAATCAGATTATAATACACCAACCTCTGAAGTATTAAAATATATGGTTGATGGTGAATTTGATTGTATGGTTGTAACTAAGCAAGATGAACCAATTGGTATAGTTACAACAAAAGATATAATAAAAATCATTAATAATTCATATGATATGAATATTGAAATATCTAATCATATGTCATCTCCTATTCAAACAGTAAATGAATCAGCTAGTATAAAAGAAGTTATCTCTTTTATAAAACAGAGACATTTTAAAAGGGTAATTATTACAAATAATGATGATAAATTAGTTGGTTTGATTTTGCAAAAAGAGTTAATATCATTATCTTATAGTAAATGGGCAATTCTTATGAAAGAATATTCAAATGAATTAGCACAAGTAAATGATTTATTACAGAAAAAAACAAAAAAATTTGAAGAAAAAGCTTCTATTGATCATTTAACTAAACTTTATAATAGATATAAATTTACAGAACTTTTTATATCAGAATATAATACTATGCTACAAAGAGATAACGATATGTCTTTAATGATGTTAGATATTGATAATTTTAAAAAAGTAAATGATACCTATGGCCATAATATGGGAGATAAAGTATTAGTTGAGGTTTCAAAATTACTTTCAAAGTATTTAAGAAATGTTGATATCATAGCAAGATGGGGTGGAGAAGAGTTTATTGCTTTATTACCAACTGCAACTATTCAAAATGCCTCAATATTGGCAAATAAAATTAGAGAAGAACTTCAAAAAATAAATATGGGTGATGATCTATATATAACTGCTAGTTTTGGATTGACACGTGTTATACCAGGAGATAATTTAGAAGATACAGTAAAAAGAGCAGATGATTCTTTATATAAAGCAAAGGATTTAGGTAAAAATTGTGTAGTTATAGGTGAATAATATTTTATTATAGACCAAATAATATTTCAATATCACTTTTTTGACTATTATCTTTTATTTTATGAGTTTTTATAATCTTTTGTTTTAGTTTTTCTTCAAGGTTAATCTCTTTTATATGAGAATTTAAAATCTTTTTACTTAGATAATTTGATGAGGTATAGCCTTTTGTAGTTAATACCCAATTATAAGGACTTTTCGTGCTTACTTCTTTTAATATAATTACTTTATCATCATATTTTAACAATCCAATTTGCTTAGATTTAGTTGTAGGTTTATCTCTTAATTTTAATATATCAGCAGTCACATATCTTATATCTTGATAGTTATTAATATCTTTTTTTATTTCAAGTGAAAAAAGAAGTGAAATGTTTATAAGTAATATATATATTATTTTCATAAATATATTGTATCTAATATTTTAATAAAATAGGTCAAATTATATTTTTAGTTCCTTTTTGCTATAATCGCGACATATAATACTAAAAAGTGGAGAATAATTTGAGAACACATTATTGTACAAAAGTTACAGAAGAAAATATTGGTGAAGTAGTTACAGTTGCAGGTTGGGTAAATTCTAGAAGAGATCATGGTGGTCTAATCTTTATAGATTTAAGAGATAAAGGTGGAATCGTTCAGCTTGTATGTGATCCTGAAGACAATAAAGAAGCTTGGGAAGTTGCTGAAAAATGTAGAGATGAGTTTGTTTTAATTGCAAGAGGAACTGTAAGAGCTAGAGGTGAAGGTCTAGAAAATCCTAAACTAATCACTGGTAAAATCGAGATTGTTTTAGATAACTTAATCATAGAAAATAGATCTAAGCCTATGCCATTTGATTTAAATGATGATAAAGTAAATGAAGAGATAAAGTTAAGAAATAGATTTTTAGAACTAAGAAGTTCAAAATCAGCTAAAATCTTCCAGTTAAGATCTAAAGTTGGAATTACTGTAAGAAATACACTTGATGAGTTAGGTTTCTTAGATGTTGAAACACCAATTTTAACAAAATCAACTCCAGAAGGTGCTAGAGATTATCTTGTACCATCAAGA
>Ga0256826_1000650_pt1 | contig 21248 bp, 7 predicted proteins | sample CV79metaG_FD_185975 | JGI IMG/M metagenome (GOLD analysis project Ga0256826, IMG submission 185975) | Hydrothermal vent microbial communities from East Pacific Rise, Pacific Ocean - CV79 | ecosystem: Environmental > Aquatic > Marine > Hydrothermal vents | place: Pacific Ocean: East Pacific Rise...
AATGAGAATCTATATGTTTTTCCAGGGATAGTAGTTACTGTTTGGGTTAAATGGTTCTGTTCAACTTTAGACCACTCTCCTGAGCCATGAACATCTATATTTCCTTGTAGGTCAATATATTGTGTTCCATAGTTAGTTAGTGCATATTTATGACCCTCTACCCAACAGTCTATATTTGATGTATAGTTCCAGTGTGATATCTGGTTGTTGTTATAATCATCACCCAAGAAAGTACCATCTCTTCCTGTAAATCCATTAGGAAAACGAGAGGCATCCATACAGTTGTCATCTTCAAAAGATGGATTTTGGACTAAGTTAGGAAAATCTCCAAACTCTATCTCATCTAAAATACCATCATTATCCTCATCTAAATCAGTAGGTGTTCCCCAAGAGATAGATAAATCATCATTTATGATAGTCATGGTAGCTGAAATATTCCCTTCCATAACTCCATTTAAGTTACTTAATATAACTGTTAACTTTTCATCATCTTCAACTTCACTATCTCCATTTATAGGAATGTTAATAGTTATGTTTTGTTGATGTGGGCTTAATGATATATGCTGTAATCCATTATTGGTATAGTCACTTGGAGATGTTGCATTTTTATAACCATTTGTACTGTTTCCATCAAAAATTTGATAGTCAAAACTAGTTTCTACATCTGATTGTTTATCTAAAGAGACTGTAAAAGTGAGATTTTTTTCTCCACTATCTCCCTCTACCACCGAGCTATTATTTATTGAAATTTTTGGAGGTTGAATTATTGCTGTGTTAGGACATCTAGCACCATCACCATTTTCAGTTTTAAAGTCAACAGTTGTAAACTCTGTAGCTACTGTAGAGTGTGTAGATAGTGCAATTTTATAGACAATACCTCTACTTCCATAAAAATATAAATCTCCTCTACTATCAAAAAGATATGAATGGAATCTTACATCATCCCCTGCTAATCCTGTAGCTCCTACGGATGTTGTCTCTCCTGTTATTGGGTCTATTTTATATAGGTTTGTATCACTTTTATGGCTATTATTTATAGTCTGATTAACGCCATAAAGCATACCATCTATTGGATTAAATGCAAAATCTCCAAACTTAACCCCTGTTTCTCCAGTTATATTTATAGTACTTAATTTTTGAAGATAATGTGGTGAAGTTGGATTAACATCAACTCTATATAATTTATCTGTATTTTTACTAAGATAAAGTACTCCATCAGGAGAAACATCTCCAACATAAAAATGCTTTTTTTCTAAATTAGGTATATCATAAGCTATTACATCTCTATTTTTATCAATACGAACTACTTTTTTAAGTCCTGTATCATATCCCCAAATATAATTATCTTTAACATTATATCCAATAGCATTTAATGAGTTTTCATAAAAATCATTTTCCACTAAATGTGATATGCCTGTTGATAAATTTACCGTGTGAAAATCTGTTGCACTTCCTCCTTGAGAGGTAAACAAAATTGTACCTACATCACACGTAAATGGCATTCCTATATCATCATCGTTAATAATAGTTCCAATTGCTGTTTTGTTATCTTCATCTAAGGAAGCATGTTGAGGATTATGAAGTTCTACACTAAATGTTTCATTATTTTCTACCTTTTTATCACCATGTATTTTATATATAATAGTTTTTTCTATCTCACCCTTTGCAAAGTATATTGAACTGCTCACTCTACTATAATCTTCACCCTCGTTAGCTGTAATATTATGTGGTTGAACTTGAACATTTACTCCACCTTCTAGTGCAGGATTATCAAGTTTAACTTTAAAAATAATATCTTTATCTCCACTATTACCCTCTATTACTTTAGCAGATTTAACGATACTTACAGTAGGTTCTTCTTCACACCCTTGCCCCTCAATTTTGATAGTTACACCAGATTTAGTAACTGAACCATCAGATTCTAATTTAATAGTAACTTCTGAACCATCTATAGAAAATGGTGCTATATTATTTAAATTTCCAGAAACTCTTTTAATTTGATTACCATTTTCATCATATATATAAATCCAATCATAATTATGTTCTGTCTCTCCGTTAAGAGTTATTTTGATAGTTTCAGCATCTTTTACTTTAATTGTTTTTGATATATCAAGATTATTACTATATCCATTATGTTCACTTCCCTCTATCCATAAATCACCAGATGTTGAATAGCTTTTTGCATCACAAGATGTTTCTGTTGTTGTCATAAGTGGTGTTAAATCTTTTACTTCAAAAGAGAATTGAATTAATCGATAGTAATTTGGAGATTCATAACGATAACTGTAGGCAAAATCATTTTGTACTCTTGCTTCAAAAGTAGAGATATTGTTGTAAATAACACCTGCTCTACATCCTAGTTCGGTTAGTGTAGCACTATCATCACAGTTTCCTGTTGTTTGACCTTCTAATCTAGTATTGTAAATATTATAATAGTTACCTGTATGTTTTGTAACATGAGTTCCTTCACTTAAATATACTTTTGAAGGATTTCTATAATAGACATCATCACTTTTTGTATATTTAGAATAGTTTCTTCTTCTTTCATTACTACTATCTAAGTCAAAATTGGTAATACTTAATACATCAACATTAACAGGAGTTGTGGTATTCTTTTTTACAACAGTAACTTTTATATCTGCTGAGGCTGAAGTAGAATTCCAATTGTTATCTCTATCTTTTATATTGAAACTAAGAACATTATTTTCAATTGATACACAAGGCCCTTTGTATTCATTATCCTCTTGAATAACATCAACAATCAAATCAAGAGCCTCTCCTTGATAAGAAGCTAATGTTCCAAGTTTATATGTTGCAGTTTGACAATCCGTACCATTAATAGTCTGAATTGTACCATCTAGTTCAATATCAATAGCAAATAGAGAGCTATTGAATGTGAATAAGCTGAAAAATAATAAAAATAATATTTTTTTCATATTTAATATCCTTTTTTAAAAATACTTTAATAATACTAAAAAAAGAATAATATAATGTTTAATTTAATAAGTAAATTTAATAAATATATTAATATTAAATTAAGTTTAAAAATATTAACTGATATCACCAATCCATTTTATGTGATTTTGTTATATTTGGATTTAGATTTAATATATTTCCTGTTTTACCAATCCCTGTCCATTTTGCACCTTTATAACTATTACTACAAGAGACCTCATATTCAGGCTGTCCATATTTTAATGGATTTGGATTATAGAGTAGTGAATTACTTGGAAGAATAGATATCTTCTCCTTTGTTTCTGCAACAAATTTAGTTTGAAGTAGACCATTTCTTCCTTGTCTAAACTTCAATAGTGAAATAGGGTCTGGATTTGGTATTGTACGTATACTGTTTGTATGGATTAGGTTTAATACACCTCCATCAAAATTTTTATTGTGGTCTATAGAGATATACCAACCTTGACTAGCTCTTGGACTACTAAGTGCTTGAGTATGAGAGATGATTCCTGTTTGTGTACAGTATGATATATTTTTATCACAAAATATATCCACATTAATAGGGGTTGGTATACTATTTTGCTCTTTACAGTTAACCATAGGGTATCTAATTGTATCAGGTGCAACTTGTGCAAAGTAGAAGTTTCTAATAGAATTTTTTAAATCGTTGTCTCCTTTAGGGTAGTAAAATTTTACGCTATATATATTAGTTTTGGATGTACTTAGATTAGCTTCACTAAAAGAGTCAGTTGAGTTTACTTTAAAACTATTAAATGTAATTTGAACAGGATTAATGGTCTCTGAACTATTTTTATTTAGGTTATATCGTATCTGAAGATGGGTTGTTCCATTGTTATCGTTTAAAAACTTAGTTTTGTCAATAATAATATCACTATCTATATGGATAAGTGAACGATTTATATCTAAATTTTTATTATCATTATCATAATTATATCTGATAATACGACTTAGGTTGACATCACTTCTTGTTCTTGAACTACTTGGAGAGGTTCTAATAATCTGATTGATTCCATCTTCTGATAGCGTTTGGGCAATAAGTGATAGATTAACATCATTTGCTACACACCCTTTTGTAAAGTTTGTAGTATCTATATTATCTTTACTCTGTGCTGTGATATCTCCTTCAAATTGAATAGCAACATCACCATTTGTTGAGTTAATATTATTCATCATATATAAAAAGTCAGAGTGTGAGCTATTTGGAATATTATTTTTTTCCATCTTTAGAGTTACTTTAAATTTATATGGTTGAAATGAGATATTTATATCGGATGATTGTGTAACTATATTACATCCTACTTTTCCATCTGCATCAGGTTTATTCGTATATAAATTATTACCACTTAAACAACCTGCCAGATTTGGATTTGTTAGGTTTTGGTCAACATAAGTCCAGTTACTATCCTCTATCTCTAAACTATAGTTACCTACATTATTAAGCTCCATTAGGTTAGTTGTATTGTTTCCATCTTTGAATACTTCGTCAGTTCTGTTATCCTCTCCATTTGCACAAACTCCTACTGTTTTAAATCTTAACCATCTGTCTATAGTTGTGTTATAGTTAGGTGATGGTATTACTAGATTATTGCTATTGTATTGTGTGGCTACAACAGTTAGGTTATAGTCATATCCTGATGCAAGGCGTATAGCATTTTTGTTCTGTTTTATATCTCGGCTATTTCTTAATGTACTATTTTTATCATGTACTGTAACATAGAATGTCTCTGGGCGTATTGCAAAGTTGTCTTTAGCGTAATCAACTTTAGTATAATCTTTAGTATTTAGTTCGTAACAGCTCTTAAAATCATTCTTACACTCTTTTTGTATAATAGAATTATTAACATCCACTCCATAGGAGATTCTAAAAATAGCTTTTCTTGTAGCTGGTAAAAAAGCTAAATCATCAATAGGTAAACTAACATCTACTCTACTTGTTGGATTATCTTTGGGGATATAAGCATATCGTTCATATATAGTTCTATTTGTATCTTGATTGATAAGCTCTATCTTAACAGGTATATTGCTAATCTCTTTTTCAGCTGTCAAATCTTTGTTATAAAAAAGTACAGAGTAGTCAAAATCACGTCCTACTATTTGAGTATACCAAGCATTTCTTTTATAGCTATTGATAGTATCTACTCCACTATTAGTTCTCTCAATATTAAATGTACCTAAAATCTTTTTCTTTGGAAGTCTTGAGTATGCACATTTCGCACCATCACCTCTTCTTGGTAGATTCAAATTATCCATATAAACAGTAGCTTTTGTATCAATATTATCGGGATTTGATATATTTATTATATACATGGTTGTCTTGGTATTATCCATAAATAGAAAGTTTCCGTTTAAATCAAAAAAGCTAATAACACTATATACATTGCCTATATTACCAACATCACCAAGAGTCTCTACCTCTCCCGAGTTTGGATTAATCCTTATAAGTTGGTTTAGTGTAGCATCTACAGTATATAACATACTATCTATAGGGTTAAATGCATAATCTGCACTATCTACTTTTGTCATATTTTTTGGAAATATAAGGTTAGTAATTCGCTCTACTTCTTTAGTATCTAAATTAATAACAATTAAATTTTTTACTTTATCATAAACATCTGAATTTTCACTTCTAATGGTAGAAACATATAATCTATTACTAAAGTCAACATCTCCTAAAGCATAAACAGAATTACCTTGAGGTAATCCATCTATCTCAATCACCTCTGTATTATAGTTTTTATCAACCTTTACAAGCTGATTATTCGGATTATTTTTATTTGCAGTTCCAATACCATATATAAAGTTATCTATAACATTATACCCTATAGAATTTATCTCTCTGTCTGAAAATGTTTTTATAAAGTTATAAGAGGATGTTTCCAAATCAATTATATTTGCATTTGTACTTATGTCATCTTCTTTAGAGCTAAAGATAATACCCTCATTTTTACACTCAAACTCTTCAAGTTTTATAAGTTCAATATCAGAACACATTGCACCATCATTTCTAGTAACAATGTCCGTTGTTGAAAAATAAGAAGCATTTGCAGACTTAGCCACATCTATTTTGTAAATTTTTCCTGATTTATTAGCATAAACATAAAAATTTCCATTTCTATCAAAAAATGATGCTCCTAAATTTTGAGTCTCATTCATTCCTGTATCTCCTAGAAAGGAGACTGTTCCATCTTGTGGATTAATTTTATATAATTTGTTACTATCTTTTGTTACGGCATATAAAAAATCATTGATTGGATTAAACGCCCAGTCATGTATTATTAGATTTTCTGATAAGTCAAAACTTTTTATCTTTTTTAGATAGTTTGGTGAAGTTGGGTCTAAATCTATAATGATTACTGAGGCACTATTTTTATCTCCTGTTTTAATATATAGATGACCATTATCATCTATATCACCGACAAATGAGCTAAATGACTCATTTGCAATTTTAAATTTTTTACCAATATAGTTACCACTATCATCTACTCCAACTCTAATTAGAGTACCATTTTTTGAAATTTGGTCAACACCCCAAATAAAACCATCTTTTTTATTATATCCTGCTGCATTAAGATGTAGTGTATTTAAGTTACTATTAGTGCTTTTCATATCACCTGTAATTAAATTAAGTAGTCCTACTTTGGTTGGGAAATCAGAAAACATAGTTGCCGATTCTTGACAACTAATCTGTTTCTGAATATCAATAGCATAAATCCTTGTATTAACAAAGACTAAAATAGCAACCATAAGTAAATATCTTTTAAAAAACATACTTAATCCTTTTTATTAAAATTAATGGAATAATAGGATAAAGTATATTAGTTTAAGTTTAATTTTATTTTATCTTTCTAAATTAATAAAATAATCCAATAATTTATTAAGATAAAAAGATATTATATTACCAATCCATTTTATAAGACTTTTTAGTATTTGGATTTAGGTTTAATATATTTCCTGTTTTTCCAATTCCTGTCCATTGAGAACCTTTATATCTGTTACTACAAGAGACCTCATATTCAGGGTGACCATTAAGTAATGGATTTGGATTATAGAGTAGTGAATTACTTGGGATAATAGTTACTCTCTCTTTTGTCTCTGCTGTAAATTTCGTTTGAAGTAGACCATTTCTTCCTTGTGTAAACATTAATGGATTAGAGGAGCTAGGATTTAGTGATGTTCTTAAACTAGATGAGTGTTGAAGATTAATTATATCTCCATCAATAGTTTTGTTATGGTCTATTGAGATATACCAACCTTGACTAGCTCTAGGACTACTAAGTGCTTGAGTATGAGAGATGACTCCTGTTTTCGCACAATATGATATGTTTTTATCACAGAATATATCTACATTAACAGGTGTAGATATACTACTCTGTTTTTTACAGTTAACCATAGGGTATACAATAGCATCAGGAGCAACTTGTGCAAAGTAGAAGTTACGAATATCATCTCCTAAACTTTTATGTCCAAGAGGGTGATATAGGAACGTTCCATCTGTTTGAAGTTTGGATGTAGTCTCATTAGCTTCACTAAAAGAGTTAGTCGAGTTGACTTCAAAACTTTTAAATTTAACTTGAACAGGGTTGATAGTCTCTGAACTGTTTTTATTAAGATTATATCTTATTTGAAGATGAGTTGTTCCATTTTTATCATCTAAAAACATATTTTTATTAACAATAATATCACTATTCATATATACAAGAGAACGATTAATATCTAAATTATTATTATTTATATCTCTGTTATATCTAATAATACGGCTTAAATTGACATCAGTTCTTGTTCTTGAACGATTTGGAGAGGTTCTAATAATCTTATTAATTCCATCCTCTGAAAGGGTATCTGCAATAAGTGAGAGGTTAATATCATTTGCTACACACCCTTTTGTAAAGTTTGTAGTATCTATATTATCTTTACTCTGTGCTGTGATATCTCCCTCAAATTGAATGGCAACATCACCATTTGTTGAGTTAATATTATTCATCATATATAAAAAGTCAGGGTGTGAGCTATTTGGAATATTATTTGCTTCCATTTTTAATGTCACTTTAAACTTATATGGTTGAAATAGGATATTTATATTTGATGATTGAGCAACAATATTACATCCTACTTTTCCATCTGCATTAGGTTTATTGCTATATAGATTTGTACCTGTTAAACAACCTGCCAGATTTGGATTTGTTAGGTTTTGGTCAACATAAGTCCAGTTACTATCCTCTATCTCTAAACTATAATTACCTACATTATTAAGCTCCATTAGATTAGTAGTATTGTTTCCATCTTTGAACACCTCTTTTGTTCTGTTATCATCTCCGTTTGCACATACTCCTACTGTTTTAAATCTTAACCATCTGTCTATAGTTGTGTCATATTTTGGAGAGGATATTACTAAGTTTTTAATATTATATTGTGCAGCTACAACCGTTAAATTATAATCATAACCTGAAGCTAAACGTATAGCATTTTTGTTATGATTTTTATCTCTACTATTTCTTAACGCTGTATCTCTATCATTTACGGTGACATAAAATGTTTCAGGACGTATAGCAAAGTTATCTTTGGCATAATCTGTTCTGGTTTTTGGTAATGATTCATAACACTCTTGTTCTGATTTCGTACAATCTATTTGAAGTAGACTACCATCATCATCTACTCCATATGATACTCTAAAACGAGCATCTTTAGTTGCAGGGATGTTATCTAGGTCTGTGGCTATTATGATATCTTTTCTACTAATTGGAGGAGTGTTTTTTATATAAAAGTATCTTTGATAGAGTGTTGCATTACTCTCCATATCTACTAACTCTAATTTCATTACAACTCTATCTATCTCTTTTTGGGCTGATAAATCCTCTTCATAAAAAAGAATAGAGTAGTCAAAATCACGTCCTACTATCTGTGTGTACCAAGCATTTCTTTTGAGACTATTGATTGGCTCACTTTTATTATTTGTTCTCTCTATATTAAATAATCCTTTAAGAGGGACAACACCATCTCCAAATTTAACTTCATAATCTTCAACCTCTCCATCAATCGCATCTTCATCCATATTCAAATTTTGAGTAGATGAGAATCTAAATCTAATATAGCTTGATTTATTTAGTTTTGTTATTGTATTTGGCGTTGTAAAGCTTATCTTATGTGTTCCCCCAGAAAGATATAATTGGTCAAATATCTTCTCTCCTGTATCGTTAAAATCTCCATCAATATTATAATCTATCCAAGCATTAAGATATCCATCTTTTGAGGCTTTTATACTTAAATTTTGCTCCATACTTAACTTAAAGTATGTTCCATTTAAATCTGTTCCATCAGCAAGAGTTACTCCGTCTTCATCATCAATTCCATGAGAATCATCTCCATTTGCATCATCACTAAAATATGGTTTGATATCATGGTCAACCTCATCTCCTAGAAATATTCCTTTTCTAATATCATGTTGAGCTTTACCATAAGAGCGTGGAGCATCACCAAAATCTGTAAATACTAATGCCGCATTTAGACAGTTTGCTCCATCATTAAAGTCAGCAGGTTGAGAGTTTGAGAGAAACTGTTTAGTTCCTTTAATTAAATCAAACTCAAAAAAACCTAATCCATTACCATCGTTTGCAAAGAAGCGTCCATTTTTATCAGAAAATGTGGAGTCAAATGCGTATCCCTTATGGTCTTCACCTATTTGAGTTGTTAATCCATTAGATACATCTATTTTCGTCAATTTCCCTTTTTTATCAATTCCATATAGATACTTTCCATCAGCAGAGAAAGAGAAATCTTGGATAGCAACTTTTTTGCTTAATGTTATTTTGGAGACCTTTTTATTTTTATCTTTAAGGTCAATTTTGAATAGTTGGTTCTGCTTTGTTTTTCTCCCTGAAACATAGTAAAAACCTCCATATATCGCCCCTGCATATAACTGCTTATCTTTAAATCTTTTTGGTAAACCTTCAATCTCTCCTAGATTAATCACTTTTCCTGTTTTAGTAAGCTTTATTAACTCTCTATGAAAAAGACCATAGATATAGTTGTCATCAGGGTTATATGCTGTAGCATTATACTTCTCTTCTGCACCATCTTTTTCAATTACTTGAAAGTTAAAAGGGTTTTGAGTAGTATCTATTCTATGTAGCCACATTCTTCCTGTAGCACCACTCTCTCTATTTGTACTACTAGAGATATACATATCATTATCTATACACTCAAATGGCTTACCACTATGTTTATCATCATTAAGAATAGTAAACTCTACACTATCATTTATATCTGATAGCGTTGCATTATGAGGATTAAGAAGCTCAATACTAAAGGTCTCATTGTCTTCTACTTTTGTATCGCCATACATCTCTACAGATAGAGTTTGGACTCTATTATCCTCCCCTTTATCAAAAACTATTGTAGTTGCAGGAATCTCTTCATAATCTTTATCTCTATATTTTGCAGTTCCATCTACTGTCTTATATTGAATTGATACATCATCCTCTTTTGCAGGAGTATCTAGTTTAATAGTAAAAATAATATTTTTACTTCCACTATTACCCTCTGTACCTTTAGTGACTGATGCTTCAATAGAGAATTCAGGATACTCTCCATCATCATTTAAAATCTCTCCTGTAGGAGATTGTGTTCCTGTAATAGACAAGTTATGTTCATTATCTATTTTTAGATAAAAATTTTGGTCTCCCTCTATTTTTGTATCACCCTTGATTTTTACAGGTATAGTTAGTGTAGTCTCTCCACCTTTAAAGGTATGAGTAGTTCTACTAATAGCAACATAATCATTATCATCAACCTCTGCACTAATATCTTTTGTATAGTAGTCAAAAGAAGAGCCTTTTATCGCTTTTGGTGTAATAGAGATTGTAAAATTTAAATCACTCTGTCCACTATTACCCTCAGGCATAGATACAGAGTTTGTATCAAAAGATAGTTTTGGGTATGAACCATCATCATTTAAGATATTACCTTTGGCTGTATGTCCATGAATAGTGATATGATTTTCATTTTTAAATTTTAGATAAAATGTCTCATCCTCTTCAATTTTTGTATCTCCATTGATAATTACATCAATAGATATATCTCTAGTTCCTTTAGATATATTATATCTTTTAGTAGCAATTTCAACATAATCATTGTCTCCATCATTGTTTGCTTCATCTGCTTGGGTGTAGTAATCAAAATAGGTATCTTCTACAGCATCAGCATCAAGAGTAAAGTTAAAGTTTAGTATTTTTGTACTACTGTTTCCTTCTACGATAGAAAAATCACCAGTAGAAAAATCAACACCTGGATACTCTCCATCATCATTAATAATCTCACTTTGGGAGCTATCATCAATAATATATTCACTTCCCGATATAACCATTTTGATATTCTCATCAGATTCTATTTTATCATCTCCAATAATAGGTACATATACAATCTTCTCTTTATCCCCAGGGTTAAATGTGATGTGACCACTTGTTTTTTTGTAGTCAGAATCCTCTTCTGCTTTTGGACTAGAACCATCTATAGCTATATAGTCAATAGTTATAGGAGCTATATTGGGATACTTTTTTGCAAGAAAAATCTTAAATGCCATTTTGTTATTATCCCCACTGTCTCCTTCTTCTACATCAGAACTACTAATATCTATCTTGATTTTATCATCATCTGTAATTGTTCCTGTAGCTAAATCTCTTACTACCTTTCCCTGACTAATAGATGTTATTTTGACTTCAAATTTTTCACTTGTTGGTGTCTCATATATATCATCTCCTATAATAGTTATAGGTATATATCCATCTTTAAACCCTTTTTTAATGGTGATATGACCAGTTTTTGCAATATAGTCTTGACCTGCTTTTGCACTAGAATCTTGGGTTTTATATCCAACTGTTATATCATTTGGTGCTACTTGATTAAGTCTAGCAGTGAATTTAAGAACCCAATTGCTATCTTTTTCATCTTCACTTCGGTTATATAGCTTAAGCTCTAATGGTTCAGGTTCATTATCTTTAACTGTTCCTTTGGCTTTACTACGAGTCACTTTATACCCTACTGTAGAGTTTGATATTTTCATATAAAGAGTTTTATTTCCTTTATATACTGCATCATCTAAAATAGTTACATCAACATTTTTACTAGTTTGTGATAATAGATGAAAATTCCATGGTTTAAGACACTTTCCATATAGTGTTACAGCTCCCTCTTTTTTTACATAATCCTTTCCACTTTTTGCTGTACCATCTTCTGTTTCATAATCTACGCTTACATCTTCACACCAATCAGGGGCTTCACTTAGAGTTATGGGAAAAGATATTGTTCCACTATCTTCATAAACCAAGGGAGCATCAAGTACACGGATAGTAGTATCTACTCCATCAGAGGAGAGTAGCAAATTAGTAAAGAGTAATATCCATAAAAATAATATTTTTCTAAAAAATGAATTCATCTTTAGCCTTTCTTAAATAAGTTTATTAGTTTACTTATTATATCATTAGTTTATATAAGTAAAGATAAAATAAAATTTAATATATACAAAAGTAATATAAGCATAAATTAAAACAAATAAGGTTAGAATTTGTTAAAACTTAAATAAGGACATAAATGTCTCATATAACAGATATAAAATATATAATATTACTAATGAGTTTGCTCGTTTTAACAACTATAGGAGTTCAGGCTAAAAGCTATAATAGTTGGCATCTCCTCTATCAAGATACCTATGGTGTTATTAAAAAGATAAAAGACCCTAAACGAAAAAAAACAGTTATAGAGTTTAATAGTAAAAGCAGTAGAGACACCTATATTAATGGTGCAAAAACAGGAAGAAAAGCTTGGAACAATAAAAAAAATAAAACTATAAGATGGAATTTCAATTTTCCTAAAAGCTTTGTAATTATGGTTAGTCTTAAGACAAAGAAAGGATATAGAGACCTTATCTATACCTCTGGAAATGATAATGGAAATCTATATTTTGGATTAGGAAAATATATTGTCTCTGGAACATGGCAGACAATAACAAGAGATTTAGAGAAAGATTTACATAAATATGAACCTGATAATGAGATAGTATCTGTCAATGCTTTTTTGATTAGAGGAAGTGGTCGAATTGGAAAGATTGAGATGTTAACTCCTCCAAAAAAGAAGAGTATTAAAAAGAAGAGCATTGAGGTAGATATCACTCCTAATAATCCAAAAGTTGAAACTATTGTAAAAAAGGTAGAGGAGAAAATAAAAAATATTATTAGACATGAACAGAGAGAAAAAGAGCAAGAAGAGAGTATTAATCAGATAGAAAAAAGAGATAATAATAAAGCTGATACTCTTGTCCCTAAAATTATACTAGAGGAGGGTAGTCTCTTATATCATAAGCTAGGAGAGCCATTTTTTGACCCAGGTGCAACAGCTATAGACCATAATGGAGTAACCCTAGATGTAGATACTATTGGAGAGGTAGATATAAATAAAGTTAATAGATATGTTTTGACCTATATTGCTACAGATGAAAATGGATATACTACAACAAAAGCTAGAGTAGTCATGGTGCATAAGGCAGGAGAAGAGGTGAAAGAAAAAAAGAAATCTATACCAAAATTAAAAAATATTAAGAAGGTTAATAGTGAGAAAAAAACAAATTATGAGGAGCTTCTTGACCTTACTCCTTTGGATGGTGCTGATATGAGTGGTGGTGAAATTGATGAAGATTTAATGTATTACGATTAATTAAATCTTCATAAATAGAGATATATAGGCTTCTACTTTTGTGTAATCTTAAAAGCCTCTCCAACAGCCTTTATAAAACTGCTTCTAACTGCTCCCTCCTCTAATGCAGAGTAGGCAGCAGCAGTAGTTCCCCCTGGACTCATAACAGAATCTTTAATCAAGGCTGGATGGTTTGATGCAATTAATGGAGCAAACCCTTTGAATAGAGATGTGGTAATTCCAATAGCATCTCCTCTCTTCATTCCCTCTTTTACCAATCCATCCATCATAGCCTCTGCTACAAGTGTAAGCAAAGCAGGACCTGAACCTGCAATTGCAGTGGCTATATCTATCTCCTTTTCACTATCTACCCAAAAGGTATCACCAATTTGAGAAAAAATCTCCATAGCTTCCTCTTTTTTGGCTATATCACCTGTTATAACGCTAGTTGAAGCTCCAAATTTAGCAGATACATTTGGCATTACTCTAATTGTGTTATCTGCTTGAATATTTGATTTTATCTGTTCAATAGTTGAACCTGCTAAAACAGAGTATATGGTATCTGCTTCTCCTATTAATCTCTTTCCAACTTCAACTAAAGCATAAGGTTTAACCGAAAGTAAAATATTTTTTTTAGTTATGTCAAATCCATCTATTGAGTGTATCTTAGCATTATATCTCTCTCCTATCTCTTGTAGTTTAGAAACCTCTCTTGCTACAAACTCTAACTCATATTTATCTTTTAACCCTTCTGCCATTGCTATTGCCATTGCACCAGGTCCTATGATAGTTAATCTCATTTTTATCCCTTTTTGAGTGGATTATAGCAAAATATAATAGATTTTGAGGTATTATATTTTCTTAAATTACTATCGTAAGGTTATAAATGTTTAAAAATTATAAAAAGAGTTTTTTAGTGCTATTGACAGCTCTATTGTTAGCTGGTTGTGCAGGAAAAGATGCAGTAAAAGAGTATGATAAACCAGCACTGTATTGGTATAAAAATATTATAAGAACTGTCTCCTCCTCAAATTTTGATAAGGCAGATAACTACTATATCTCATTGCGTAGTGAACATATGAGGTCACCACTATTACCAACAGCAACTATGATATTAGCACAAGCACATATGGATGATAAATCATATTTGATGTCAGACTATTATCTTGATGAATATCTAAAAAAATACGCCTCTTCTGGAAAAATTGAACAGGCTAGATTTCTAAAAATAAAAGCAGCATTTTTGGGTGTAAAAAATATTAATAGAGACCAAAAACTTATGATAGATACTCTTCATGCTGTGGATGATTTTATTATTGCATATCCAAACTCTTCATATAGACCTGTAGTAGATACACTAAAAGTTCGTCTAAATATGGCACAGTATATGCTAAATGAAAATGTTGCAAGATTGTATGAACGTATTGGAAAAGATGAGTCGGCTAAGATATATCGTGCAAAAAATGAGCGTTCAGCTCTTAATACCACAGATATTGAAGCACCAAAAGAGGGCTTTTTTGCCAAAATATTTAACTAAAGGATTTGATTTTAATGCAACTTAGTAACTATGAACCATTCCCAACACAATTACCCTTAATTATAGAGGATGATATATTTCTTTATCCATTTATGATTAGCCCAATTTTTCTAAAAGAGCAAAAAGATATTGATGCAGCTACATTTGCAATGGAGAAAAACTCTCTACTGTTTTTAACTACAACCAAAGATGGTTTTGAGGGAGATAGAGAGATTGATAGTATTAATAGGGTAGGGGTCATTGGCTCAATTATGCGTAAGGTGCATATTCCTGATGGTCGTGTCAAAATTCTTTTTCAAGGATTGGCAAAGGGTGAGATAGTCATGCCTATAGAGAGTGTAGAGTTAGAGAAGTTAAATTTCCAAAGTTCACTTATTAATCTTATTGAGAATAGAGAATACTCAAATCTAAAAGTAGATGCTTTGATTGGGGTCTTAAATGAAAAACTTCAAGTATTATCTAAAATCTATGGCAATATTCCATCTGATTTGCTAAAAACTATTGCTGAGACAGATGAACCATATCGTATAGCTGATTTGGTCTCTTCTATTTTAAAAATTTCAAAGACAGAAGCGTATGATATCTATAAGATAGAAGACGTTGAAGAGAGACTGATGAAGTTGATTGATATTATTGTAGGAGAGATGGAGTCTGCTAGAGTTGAGAAGGAGATTCGCTCAAAAGTTCATCATAAAATTGAGCAGACCAACAAAGAGTACTTTTTAAAAGAGCAGATAAAAGAGATTAACAAAGAGTTAGGTGTAGATGCTCAAAGAGATGAGGAGATAGAGGAGTTTAGGAAAAAACTTGATGCTATCAAAGATGACATCTCAGAGGAGATATACAAAGAGATATCAAAACAGCTTGATAGATTTTCAAGAATGCATCCAGATAGTGCTGATTCAAATCAGATACACACCTATTTAGAGTGGGTGTTTGAGCTTCCTTTTGGTACTTATACTCAAAAGAGTTTGAGTGTAGCAGATGTCCAATTTGAATTAGATAATGACCACTACTCGTTAATCAAGCCAAAAGAGCGTATAGTAGAGTTTTTTTCTGTGAGAGAGTTAGCTCAAAGAAGAGAGATGAGTCTTGATTCTAATGCAGGTGTAATTTTATGTTTCTTTGGACCTCCTGGGGTTGGTAAAACATCATTAGCAAACTCTATTGCTAAAGCATTGGGTAGACCTCTTGTGCGTATGGCACTTGGTGGGCTAGAGGATGTAAATGAGCTTCGAGGACATAGAAGAACTTATGTCGGAGCAATGCCTGGACGAATTGTACAAGGGTTAATAGATGCTAAGAGTATGGACCCAGTTATTGTACTTGATGAGATTGATAAGGTTGGACGAAGCCAAAGGGGAGACCCTACCTCTGTACTATTGGAGATACTTGACCCAGAACAGAACTCTGAGTATCGTGACTACTATCTAAACTTTAATATTGATTTGTCAAAGGCAATTTTTATTGCTACAGCTAATGATATAGGAGCTATTCCGACTCCTCTTAGGGATAGAATGGAGTTTATTACTGTATCATCATATACACCTAACGAGAAGTATGAGATAGCAAAACAGTATCTTATTCCTCAAGAGCTGAAAAAACACGCTCTTTTGGAGGGTGAGTTTGAGATAACACCAAAGGCTCTAAAGATTCTAATAGATGAATATACAAGAGAACCTGGGGTGCGTGGACTTCGTCGTAAGATATCAGAGTTGATGCGAAAAACAGCAACATTACTATTGGAAGATAGAGTTAAAAAGGTTAAAATTAGGGTAAAAGATTTACCTAAATTTGCTGACAAAAAAGTTTTTGAGGTATCAGCAATTGACAAAGAGCCTTTAGTAGGAGTTGTAAATGGTCTTGCTTGGACATCTGTAGGTGGTGATGTTCTAAAAATTGAGGCTATTAAAATCAAAGGTAAAGGTCTAGTTAAACTTACAGGTAGTCTTGGAGATGTGATGAAAGAGTCTGCTCATATCGCTTTTTCTGTAGTAAAAATTTTAATTGATAATCAGATATTAGAGGTTCAAAAAACAGATAAAGATATAGAGATTTATAAACAGTATGATTTACATATTCACGTTCCAGAGGGTGCAACTCCAAAAGATGGCCCTAGTGCAGGGATTACAATGGCAACGGCGATAGCTTCTATTTTATCAGAGAAAAAGATAGATAATCAAGTAGCAATGACTGGAGAGTTGACACTTACAGGAAAAGTATTACCAATAGGTGGATTGAAAGAGAAGCTTATTGCTGCATATAAGGCAGGAGTTACAAAAGCATTAATTCCTGATAAAAATTATGAGCGTGATTTAGATGAGATTCCAGATGAGGTTAAAAGAGCTATTGATATAATTCCTGTTAGTAATATAGAAGATGTACTCTCTAAGGTTTTAATTACTTAGAGAGTTAGATGATGCAAGAATAGAGGGGATTAGTTTCTCCTCTGTAATAGGTTTTACTAAAAAATCATAAGCTCCTGCACCAAATGCACTTTTTTTAGAGAGGTCATTGGATGAAAATGCAACAACAGGGGCATGTTTCAAGAGAGGGTCTTTTAGATATCTTTCTAAAAACTCTATACCGTTAACAAATGGCATCTCTATATCTAGTAAAATTAGCTGAATATTCTCCTCTTGATAACAGATATTTAATGCTTCTGCTCCATTGGTAGCTTCAAAAGTTTCTACTTTATATAGCTCTTTTTTTAGAATGGAGCTTAGAAGTTTTCTATTTATATAATCATCATCTACAATTAGTACTTTAAATTTAACCATCTATATACTCCTATACTTTTCAATAACACTCATCAGTTTATCTTTATTCATAATTCCAATAATCTCCTCTTGAACATAACTATTTTTCGCTTTATTTTTTGTGTCATTAAGAGAGAGTCGAATGATATTCATCGCCTTATGGTGTTGCAGAAGAGTCTCTTGATTCCCCTCTTCTAGCTCAATATCAATAAATAGAAGGTCATAGTTTCTATCTTTTACTTTGCTTTTAAGATTTTTAATATTGTCCAAAATTTCAATTTTATACATTAAATTAGATAGAACTTTAGAGAGTATTTGTGCTTCAAGAGGATTCTTTTTTGCAATAAGAATAAGATTTTCACTAGCTTCATCCTCTTCTTCTTCCATTAACATCTCAATACCATTATCTAGTGTAGTAGCTGTTGAAGTTTTTATAAAAGATGTCTCCATATGACTCTCTTGATTATCTGTTAAAATATCAATAGTGTTGCTTCTGTTTTTTTCTTTTTCTTTTACTTCTATTTCTGCTTCTCTCTCTTGATTCAATTCATCTTTATCTTTAACTTCTAAATCCTGTTCCAAAAATTTTTTTAGAATAAAAAGCAACTCATTTGTCTCAATAGGTTTAGGTATATAATCATCTAGCCCCTCTTCTATAAATCGTTCACGGTCACCTTTTAGTGCATTGGCAGTTAATGCTATTATTGGTGTGTGAGGAATTTTATCTTCACGCTCATAGTTTAAAATCTCATGAGTCGCTTCAACTCCATCCATAACAGGCATCTGTATATCCATAAATATTAAATCATATTGATTAGTTCTATATTTTTCAAATGCCTCTAATCCATTGTTAGCAAGTTCAACTTCAAGACCATAACGTATTAGAATTTGTTTTACAAGTTTTTGATTGATAAAGTTATCTTCAGCTACTAATATTTTACCCTTAAATTGTATATTTTGAAACTGTGCTGCTCTATTAGATAGTTTACTTGGAGCTTCTTTTGATACTCCTAACTGCTCTTTTTGAATCTCTGCAATCAAGTTAATATTATTTAAAATCTTAGTTGGAGTTACAGGTTTGTATATAACTTTACTTTTTGAAAGACCAGATGATTCAATTTTTACTCTATTTGAAAAAGCAGATACAAGGGTCACTCTATTAGGATTCAATTTTTTAATATGGGTTAAAATATCATCGCCCACATTATCAATGTCTATCCAGATATTATTAGATTTAGAGTCATTTCCAAATATTTTTAACTCAGAGGCAGTATTTAGCTTTTTAATATTTATGTCAAAATAGTTTAGATATTTTTCAATATTTATATCACTCTGTCTAGGGTTTTTGCTTTGATATTTAATAATAGAGGCATCTCTATCTATACTCATATTTGATAGTGCTGTATCCTCATCAACCTCTTCAAGCTCTAATGTAAAGTAAAATTTAGTTCCTTTCTCTTTTTGACTCTCTAGTTTTAGTTCACTATCCATTAACTCTAAAAATTTAGTTGAAATAGTTAGTCCTAGACCTGTTCCTCCATATTTTCTAGTAATAGATACATCTGCTTGTGCAAAAGCAGCAAATACATTTAGCTGTTGCTCTTTAGTCATCCCTACACCATCATCTTGAATACTAAATGAGAGTACTGATTTATCATCCTTATCATCAACTTTTACTATCTCTACATCAATATGTCCACCCAAATCAGTAAACTTTACAGCATTACTCATAAGGTTTATGAGAACCTCTTTTATTTTTATTGCATCACCAATAAGTTTTTTATTTATTCTTGGGTCAAGATAGAATGTTAGCTCTATCTCTTTTTCTGAAGCTTTTACCCCATATGTCTCTATTGCATTCTCAAACTCAACAATAGGGTCAAATACTATATTCTCTACCTCTACTTTATTACTCTCTATTTTTGATAGGTCTAATATATTATTGATAATACTTAGAAGGTTTTCTGAACTCTTTTCAATAATTGAGGTAAACTCAAGCTGTTCACTATCAAGTCCAGTACTCTGTAGTAGTTGAGTAAAACCTACAATACCATTAAGAGGAGTTCGTATCTCGTGAGACATATTAGCCAAAAAGAGGGACTTTGAAGCATTTGCTTCTATTGCTTGTCTCTTATCTTGTCGTGCATTCTCTATCAAAATTTCTAGGAATTTGTAAGCATCTTTTATACCTTGATTAGTATTTAGATTTATACTCTTTATAGTATTTAAACTAGGTACATCAAAGTTCTCGTCAGACTCTACCTCTTTTACTGTATTGTTTAAAATATCCTCTAAGCTTTCTATATTGTTAGAGATTTCTTTTCTTGTTTTATATCCCAAAAATGTTAGTAGAATAGATAGTATCCAAAAGAATGCTGCCACCATTAATATAATAATATATTGCATAATATACTCATTATTCTTTGTAGCTAAGGTCTTTTCAATCTCTTTCTGAATTAAAGCAAATTGATTAATCTTATCGGTGTGCATAATATGCCAACTAACAGGGTCTATGGAGAACTTACCATCGTTGATATTAGGTTGAAGTTTTGAATAAGAGGTCTCTATCTCTCTTTGTATATTTTTATAGTCTCTTGTATCTATATGAGAATTAATTTTATCTTTTAAAACTAAATCCCCAATCTCTATAGGAGAAAAGGTGTTTGATTTGCTTTTTGCATAGTTCCAAAATGTAATATCTTTTTGAGTTAAGGCTACTTTTTTCATTAAAAAATAGTTAACAAAATCTCTCTCTAAAGAGGAGTACTCGGTTGCAATATATAGCTGAGATAAAGATGTTATAAGTGATGCTATCTCATCATTTAGTTTATAATGGTTGATAAGTAGCTGTTGCTCTAAGATAGGTTTTGTAAGAGTTTTGGTATATCTCTTATCAAAAGCTTGATTAAATGATAATTTATGTTTGTCAATCTCTTTTCTATAATATGGTAATTTCTCAAGATTATCAAAAATATTTTGATTGCTACTACCATTTTTGAACTTTGGTAATCCCGAGAAGATAGATTGTGTATCAATAGAGATAATATTCTGTTTTGTTCTATTGATAGAAGCATCTGTTTGATTTCTCTGTCGAAGAAGTTCATCTTTTGCTTTAGCCCCCTTTGAACCAATTACAATAGATGTAAGACCTCTCTCTTTTCCAAGCTCTGTAATAGTATTATTGAATAATACATTATTTTTTATAATATCTTTTAGCTCATTTGCTTTATGATATTGAACATAAGATGTAAAAAGAAAGTAACTAGAGACAATAAAAAGCAGTACGATAGGTAGCA
>Ga0256826_1000651_pt1 | contig 21215 bp, 20 predicted proteins | sample CV79metaG_FD_185975 | JGI IMG/M metagenome (GOLD analysis project Ga0256826, IMG submission 185975) | Hydrothermal vent microbial communities from East Pacific Rise, Pacific Ocean - CV79 | ecosystem: Environmental > Aquatic > Marine > Hydrothermal vents | place: Pacific Ocean: East Pacific Rise...
GAGTGGCAATAAGCATAAGAAACACGATTAATGTAGCTACAAGTAGTATCGGATTTATATCTAACATAGCACCTCCTAAAAGTTGCGCAATTATACTATGTTTAAATTAAAAGAATTGTTAAAGCTATAATAAATTTTATAATTTATTATAAATTGGGTAAGAATTATTTGATATTTTGTAAAAAGGAGTCTATTTTTTCTTGAGAGTCGAACTCTATGCTTAGGCTTTTATTAGAAAATTTCACCTTAAATCCAAGATTATTAAATTTTTCTTCTAAATTTGAAAAATCATAAGATATAGTTTTTAAAACTTTAGATGGTACATTAATATCATTTTTCACATTTTTAATCATAGTTTCTGTTTCACGAACACTTAGTTTTTGTCCAACTATTGAATTAACCATTAATTGTTGCTTTTTTTCATCTAATCCTACTAAAACTTTTGCATGTCCAGCTGTTATTTTTTTATCTACAAGTGCCTTTTGTGTTCTAGCACAAAGTTGTAATAATCTTAATGTATTAGTAATATGTGTACGACTTTTATTTATTTTCACAGAAAGTTCTTCTTGAGTTAAATCATGAAGTTTAATTAGTTCACCATAAGCAAGTGCTAACTCTACTGCATTTAACTCTTCACGTTGAATGTTCTCAATCAACGCAAATTGACGCATTTTTTGCTCATCAGAATTCAAGACAATTGCACGAATTGTTTTTAATTTAGCAATTTTGCTTGCACGAAGTCTTCTCTCACCTGCAATTAAAACATATCCATCTATATCTTCAGTAACTACAACAGGCTGAAGTAAGCCATCATTTTTAATAGACTCACTTAACTCAAACAGTGAAGAATCATCAAAACTTTTTCTAGGTTGATAAGGGTTTGGTCTAATCTCTTTTACACTAATCTCTAAAATAGTATCTTTCGAAGAACCTTCATTTTCATAAGCTTCATCCATCTCACCTAAAAGTGCATCTAAACCACGTCCAAGTTTTTGTGACTTCATTATGCCATTACCGCTTGAGCAAGATTTTGATAAGAGATAGATCCAGATGATTTTACATCATAAAGAATAGCAGGTTTACCAAAAGATGGAGATTCTGCTAGTTTTACATTTCTTGGAACCACTATGATTTTTCCATTTTCATCTTTAAATAGTTTTGATTTAAAGTGTTGTTTTAAGTCTGCAAAAACTTGTTTTGACAAATTATTTTGAGAAGAAAACATAGTTGGTAAAAAACCTTTAATAGTAAGTTTTTTATTTATAGATTTTCTTACAAGTTTAACCGTATTTAAAAGTTGTGCTAAACCTTCTAGTGCGAAAAATTCACATTGAATTGGAATTATTACAGAGTTTGAAGCTGAAAGTGCATTTATAGTCATCGGTCCAAGTGCTGGAGGAGAATCTATAATGATATAGTCATAATCTTTTTTTACATTAGCAATTGCATTTTTTAGAACTAACTCACGACCTTTAGAGTTTTCAGCATCATAATACTCTTTTTCAATCCCAACAAGACCAATGTTTGATGGTGCTAAATGTAAAGTAGGAAGTTCTGATTTTAAAATAATATCTTTAAGTTTTTTAGTACCAATTAAAACATGATAAATATTAAACTCATAATCATTTCTATGAAATCCTAATGATGTAGTAGCATTTGCTTGAGGATCTGAGTCAATTAGAAGTACTTTTTTCTCAGCTACAGCAAGTGAAGCTGCTAAATTTACAGCAGTAGTAGTCTTACCTACTCCACCTTTTTGATTTGCGATTACTATTACTTCACTCATCTTAGACTATATATCCTCTCGCCATTAACTACTATTGACCCATCATCTTGTAAATGGGCATCATTTAAAGAAATTCTTAAATTATTTTTGTGTGTAAAAAACTTTTGATTTCTTTGAAATTCTAACTTATATTTGCTAAATATCTGCTTCCATGAAACATTATTTTTTATACTTTTGAAATACTTATTTATTAATTCATCTATACTTATTTTAACATCTAATATTGAAAAATTATCAGGAGCGTTAAGTAAATTTAAACCAACGCCACAAACAAGCTTATCTCCTATCAAATGAGTAATCATTCCACCAATTTTTTTATCATCTAAATAAAAATCATTTGGCCATTTAATCCAAACTTTTGAAGAAAAACTTTCTAAAACTTCTTTTAAAAGATACGCAAAATAAATTGAAGCAGATTCTATTTTTAAATCTTGTGGTAAACTCTCTACATGTAGAGCTATTGAAAGAAATAGATTTCCATCTAATCCATCCCAAGAGTTGTCTCTACTTCCAATTCCATCAGTTTGAGTTTTAGCTAGAACTGCTAGAGGGAGTTTGACATTATCTTGTTTGATTAACTCTTTTAAATATTTTTGAGTTGAATCAACAGACTCAAGAGAGAGTATCTGCAAGACTAAGTCTTTTTCCATTTATATACGAACTTATATCCATCTCTTTTTTTGACTGTGGTTGAACTTTAAATATCTTAATACTTCCTGTTTTACATCCTACAATAATAGATTCCTTATCTACATGTAGAAGTTCCCCTTCATTATTTTTACTTTTAGATTCAACTAACTCTATAGCTTTTAGTTTCAACCCTGAGTTTAAATAAATTCCAGGCCATGGAGTAAATGCACGATATTTATTATAAAGCGTAAGTGCATCTATAAATTTTACTTCTCCATCAGCTTTGGAAATTTTAGAACAATGAGTCATTTTAGAATCATCTTGTTTTATAGGTGTAAAGCTTTTAAAGTTTTCTAATATATCAATAGTTAAAGTAGCTGCTACTTCTGTTAGTTCATCAAAAAGTGCAACCACCATTTTAGTTTCACTAACTTCTATCTCTGAAATTTTAAGTATATCTCCAGTATCAAGTCCAACATCCATAAGCATAGCAGTTACACCAGTTTTTTTATCTCCATTAAGAAGAGTTTGTTGGATTGGACTTGCTCCACGGTACTGCGGAAGTATTGAAGCATGTAAGTTTATACAAGGAGCATGCTCTAGCACTTCAAGTGGCAATATTTGTCCATAAGCTGCTACTACAATATAATCACATTCTATTTTTAAAAGTTCTTTTACAGTATCTTCATCTCTAAGTCTAGTTGGTTGATAAACATCTATGTTATTTTCTAATGCAAGAGTTTTAACTTCTGGAGGAGTCATTACTTTTTTTCTACCTACTGGTTTATCTGGCTGAGTATAAACTGCAACTACTTCCATATCTTTAGTATCGATTATTTTTTGGAGTATTGACTCTGCATAATCTGGAGTACCCATAAAAATTATTTTCATTATTTACTCTCTTTTGTGAAAAGCGTTCCACCAGTATAATTATCTGCTAACATATAGTTTCGTATATCACTCAAATCAAAACCAGAAGATAAAAACATATCAATACCTAAATTTAAAAGATAATCTGCAGCCTTTAGTTTTGTAAGTATTCCACCAGTTGCAAAAGCACCATGAGGTGTTGCTTCTTTTGCTAAATCTTCTTTACTTATATTATTGACTACATGTAGAGCTTGAGCATCATCAAATTTTCTTGGATCCTTATTATAAAAAGCATCTATATCTGAAAGTATTATCAATATATTAGAATCTGTATTTTTTGTGATGTAAGCTGAAAGTTGATCATTATCACCAACTTCAAGTTCAAGAGTTGAAGTTGCATCATTTTCATTAACGATTGGAATAATTCCATTTGATAAAAGAGTATCTATAGTATTTTTAATTCTTAATGTATCATCATCTTTATCTAAGTTTGCAGATGTAACTAAAACTTGCGCAATTTTTATATCATGAATTTTAAACTTTTTACTATATAAATCCATCAATATTGGTTGCCCAATAGCAGCAAGTGCCTGTTTATTTTGAATTATACTACGATCTAGTTGAAGTTCAGTAAATCCAGCAGCAACAGCACCAGAAGAAACAAGGATTACTTCATGAGTTTTTTTAAGTTGGGCTAAAAAATCTACTAACTCTCTCATACGCTCTAAAGCGATAGAATCATTTTGTGTTAAAACAGCAGAACCAACTTTAACAACAATTCGTTTCATTATTTAGCTATCACTTCTATCAGTTTGAACTAGATTAAATAATGAATATTTTAATGCTTCTATATTTTTACTAGTTGCTGAAGATATTGGTGCTACTAAATAAGGTAAAGTTTTATCATAACCTAAAGTCTCATCAGCAGAATCTTGAACAAAATATGGCATAGATGAATCAAAATCAAATGCTGAACCAGAGTTAGCTTTAAGTCCAAGTAAATCTAAAAAGCCATTTACTAAATCATCTATCTCTTCAGGAGGAACAATATCTACACGAGTAAGAGCAATAGCATATTTGCTATCACCTAACTTATCAGAGAATGAAGATATCTCTTCTTTAAGAACTTCTATTTGTTCTTTTAAATCTCTATAAGAAGCCAAATCAACCATATATAGAAGTGTCTTAGTTCTCTCAATATGTCTTAAAAACTGAATTCCAAGACCTTTTCCCTCGTGTGCACCACCAATAATACCAGGTATATCAGCCATTACAAATGATTCAAAATCACCAATATTTACTTGACCTAATTTTGGAGTAAGTGTTGTAAACTCATAGTTTGCAATCTCTGGACGAGCATTTGAAACTGTTGAAATTAAAGTTGATTTTCCAACATTTGGAAATCCAACTAAACCTACATCAGCAATAAGTTTAAGATCTAACTTTATAGAACGGGTCTCACCATTTTCACCAGGTTGAGCATAAGTTGGTCTTTGGTTAGTTGATGATTTAAAGTGAACATTTCCAAGTCCACCTTTTCCACCAGTGATGAATTTCACTTCTTCACCATGCTTTAACATATCAAAAAGAACATCACCAGTATCCATATCCAAAATCTGTGTTCCAGGAGGAACAATTATGATTTTTTTAGCACCAGATTTTCCAGTCATTAGTGAACCTTCGCCAGGAACTCCACCATCTGCTTTTATATGCATACGTCTTTGAAAATGAGAAAGTGTATGAGTGTTGTTATCACATCTAAACCAGATGTCACCACCTTTTCCACCATCACCACCATTTGGACCACCGTTTAGTACAAACTTCTCACGACGAAATGCTACACAACCTTGTCCACCCTTACCTGATGAAACTGTTAATTCAACGCTATCTGTAAACATTGTCTATCCTTGTTAATATGAAAAATTTTTACTAAATTGTGAAAGAGTTAAACTCTTAAATGAAGAAGAAAACATTTAGGTAAAACCTAAATGTTTATGTGTGAGATTATGCTGCAGGTAAAACTGAAACTTTTTGACGTTTTTTATCTTTACGCTCAAAAGTAACAACACCTTCAGTTAATGCAAATAAAGTGTGATCTTTACCCATACCAACATTTGTGCCTGGATGAACCTTAGTTCCTCTTTGACGAATGATGATATTACCAGGAATTACTGCTTCACCACCAAATTTCTTAACACCTAGTCTTCTACCAGCTGAGTCACGATTATTCTGTGTACTACCTTGACCTTTTTTATGTGCCATAATTTATTCCTTATGCTTCTATTTTCGTGATACGAACACGAGTAAAGTCACGACGGAAACCGCGTTTAACTTTAGAGTCTTTACGACGACGTTTTTTGAAGATTACAACTTTACGGTCACGACCTTCATTAATTACTTCTGCAGTAACTTTAGCACCATCTACGAAAGGTGCTCCCATTTTAAGTTCACCAGCGTTAACTGCTAGAACTTCTGTAATTTCGATAGTTGCTTTTGGCTCTAAAGACATTTTATCTAATAATAAGATATCACCCTCTTGAACTTTATATTGTTTACCACCGTTTTTGATAATTGCGTACATATACAATTCCTTAAATCTATTAAAAAGTTCGGAATTATACCGAATTAACTTTTAAGTTATGTTTAATCACTTTAATATTACATTAAACCTCGCATCATTAGATACCAATACATTGATTTTAACATATATAAATCAAATGCCCACCATACCCAACGCTCTTCACCAACTGCCAATGGAAATGATGGTGCTTCACCATTATAATCAAATTCAGCCATAATAATTTTACCATATCTTGTTTTTAATGGACAAACTGTATAACCATCAAATTTTTTAACTGGTTTTTTATTTTCCATTACAGATATTAGATTACTAACCATTATTGGACCATGGTGACGTGCAGATCCACCTGTTTTACCTTTTGGTATACCACAAATATCACCAATACCAAATACATTTTTATAGCGTTTATGTTGTAAAGTATATTGATCAACTTCTAACCAACCTTTACCACTACCTTTTTGCCAAGAAAGTTTAGAATTAGCCACTGCATCAACACCCGCCATTGGTGGTACAATATGAATAAAGTCATAAGATAAATCAACATTATCTGTTTTTTTAATCATATCATACTCTTCTAAATCTTCATCATACTCACCTTTGATTTCATATTTATGTTCAAAAGTTGCTACTTTATTTGCTACATCAATTGCAACAAGATTATGTTTGAATTTATTTGTAATATTTCCATAAAATGGTTGTACTACATCATTTAATGTTTTATTTACTGAAGGGACTCCAAAAAGTTTTCCCCCATTTGTTGCAAATGTAAAATCTGCAGTTAAACCATCTCTTTTAAGATAATCATCACTTAAGTAAAGAATCTTTTGAGGAGCACCACCACATTTGATAGCAGTTGCTGGTTGTGTACAGATTACTTTTGGATTTTTACCATCTTTTGAAGCTTTATGTAAATCCTTAAACCAAGCGTTAGTAATTGAACCACCTTTGGCAGTACCCTCTTCTGGATTGTTTAAATAAACACTTGAGATACCATTAGTTCCAATATCTTCAACACTTAAACCTTTAATCCACTCATAATGATATTGAAGTCCTGTTGCTACAACAAGATAATCATAAGATACCTCTTTACCCTCGCGAGTCATTAGCTTATTGTTATCTGGATCAAAAGTTTTAACTTCATCTTTAATCCATTTTACATCACTTGGAATAAAATCTTTATTTTGTTTTAATAAATCTTTAGTTGTCATCTCACCCGCAGCAACAAATACTTGTCCTGGTTGATAAATATGTGTTTCATTTGGAGCGATAATAGTAATATCTGGATTTGATAATGCACTATTTAATCTAACCGCAGCCATAATACCACCAGCACCACCACCAACTATTACTATCTTACCTTTTGCATTTGATGCTTCAGCTTTTGTAACTGCTCCACTACCTGCACTTGCTAAAACACCAGCAGCAACTGGTGATATACCCATAAGTTTAAGGGCATCACGACGACTTAATCCCTTTTTCCCTATAATTTCATCCATAAAATCTAATTTTTTATTTGACATTTCAAACCTTCTTTTTAGTATGTATAACGCAAGAATAATCTCAACTCTTGTGCACTTGTTGCATCACCATTTTCTAGTGTAGGATCAGCCCAAAATTGTTCTATATTAGACTTATATTTATAATCCATATATGTATATCTTAACTGTGCTGAAAAGTACTTATTTATAATTGGTAAATTCCAATACATTTCATAAGCATTTCCACGAGTTGCAATTTTAGAGCCACTTAAAGTATCTTCTGCCCATGTCATTGGAGCCCAATATTTACTTCCATAATTATATTCAAAACCAATATGTCCATCATCAGTCATTAAATCTGGCATAATAAAGCCTGTCCAGAAACTATATCCTGTCTTTGATTTAGAACTACCCAACATTGTATATCCAGAGTTTGGTACACTTGTTGTAAATGCGGTAGAAACAAAAAATATTGAATCATCTAAAAAATCATTATCTTCATTTAGACCATTTATTTCTAATGAGATTGCTCCCATATGTTTATTACCAGCACCAGTAATAGCACCAGCAGGATTTAACGCAGAAATTTCATTTGTATTTGCACCCATAAAGCCATCAATATATGTATACTGTGCCATTAAATTATATTGACCATCATTATATACTGACACTGGCATAACAAAAAAGTTTACACTACTATCTGTTGTATTTAAATTTGTATACGGAGTACCGCTATATGATGGTTGATTTATATTATCATAAGAACGACCAGCTACAAATTTAACATAAGAACCTTCTAAACCAAAAAGATTATCCACCTTAATCATTGCCGCATCAACTTCCATATTTGTTATATGAGCCAATGGAGAACCAGGATTCTTAGTACCTTCTCTATGGTTTGCTAAAAATCCATCAGAAGCAGAACGACGACCAGCACTAATACTTATTGCATGATCTGAATCTTTATTAAATGTATATATAAAATATGCTTGACGAAGCTTAAATGTTATATCATCAGCTTTGGAACTTTCACGCCAATTAACATTTTGAAAAGGATCATTTTTGGATAAATTATTACCTCCCCATGTACTATATGCTGCTATTTGTCCACGAAATACTAATCCATCTACAGGAGAAGATGCCATACCAAGCCATAATCTGTTTGTAAATACTGAAGAATTAGTAACATCATTCCCATTTTTTATACCATATTTAAGACCATTATAAGCTGTTCTAAAATCAATATCCCATTTAATATTATCATTAGAAGTTTGCTTTTTAACTTTTGCTAAAGTCTTAGTTGTTCTTTTTTGTTTTTTCTCTAGTTTATTTACTTTATCAGTCAACACTTTTACATCTGGTGATGTAGTTTGTACTTGAGATTGTTTTTTTTCTAAATCATTTACTTTTTCAGTCAATAATTTTATTGCATCTCTAAGCTCTGAAATTTCATCAGAAAAAGCATTTACTGATAAACTACTAATTACTGCTAGTGATAAAAATATTTTTTTCATTAATTACCTTAAATTATAAATTACTTTGAGATAGAAGTAAGTACTAATTTGTACTTAACTTCTAAATATTAACACTTTGGTATATTACCGCTATCACTTGCAAAATCATTTACAAAATCATAAAGATGAGAAGAGAATTTCTTTTTAAATTTTGAACTATCAAAAAAATCTTTTCCTGCTGGACAAGCTTCAGTCATAACTTCACCTAGCTTGCCATCCTCTTTTGCTTCAGACCATTCATCTTGAGTATGTTTTGCTGCAAAAACCGCACCTGTATATCCACATGTAGATTTTAGTTTTTTGATATAAATTCTTTTACCTTTATCAGCATCTGCATTAGCAGCAGAACCAATTAGACCTAAACCAATGATTGCAGCTAAAGCTACTTTTTTATATGTTGTCATTCTAATCCTTATTTATCTTATTTTTATAATAAGTTAGAATTATAGTAACTTTAACTTTAAGATAATATAAACTTAAGATAAACATAAGTGATGATTATAATATTATTTAATTCGTCATATTGTATAGATAAAATTTATAACAAATAAATTAAAATTATATTTATTGATTCTGTATTTTATAAAAGAATGATGATAGAACCCCTATAAGAAAGGGGTTTATGTAGGAAAAGTTATTTTAAAGAAATTATTTTAAAAGAGCAATAGCATCAATCTCAACTAATGCATTTTTTGGTAACGTTTTTACAGCAACAGTAGCTCTAGCTGGTTTATGAGAAGAAAAAGCTTTTTCATAAATTTTGTTAACTGTTACGAAATCATCCATATTGGCTAAAAAAATAGTTGTTTTTACAACATTTTGCATTGAACTTCCAGATGCTTCAAGGACTGCTTCTAAATTTTCAAGTACTTTTTGTGTTTGAATTGATACGTCTTTAAAAAGTAATTCATCACTTCCATTTTCTAAAAGAGCAATTTGTCCTGATGTATATACCATACCATTTACTGATACAGCTTGTGAATATGGTCCTATTGCTGATGGTGCTTTATCTGTTTGAACGTATTTCATTATTATCCTTGTTTTGTTTTAATTTTTTATATTTGTACTGTGCATTATCCATAAATGAATCAAATAACACAGCATCTCTGTAACCAAGAGCAGAATATAATATCTTACCTTTCTCATCTACAAAATAATGTCTAGGTACTGGTGAAGTTTTAAATTTTTTATCTATTTTATCATCTTCAACTGATAAATGAAGTGTAATAAATTCTTTATCTAATCTATCACGAATCAATGTATTTTCTAAAGTGCTACGTTCAAATTTTCTACACCATTTACAGGAGTTTGATGTTATTAAAATATATATTAACTTATTTTCTTTTTTTGCATCATTTAAAGTCTGTTCATAATTATGTATATTTTGAGAAAAGAGTGTTAATGTTAAAAATATAAATAATATTAAATATTTCATTACTCCTCTTCTACTTCATCTAAAAGTTCAAAAAAGCCTTCTTTACTTCTTGAACCAATAGTAGTATAAATAACTTTACCCTTTGGTGTTATAAAGTAATGTCTAGGAACTGGTTTAGTCTTAAATTGAGATGGTATATCATCTATATCTCTTGACATATATATAGAAACATAATTTTTATTTAATCTTTTCAAAACATCTTTATCTGCAAAAGTTGTTTTTTTCATCTTTTCACAATAACGACAATAAGCAGAACCTATAAAAAGATATACATCTTTCTTCTCTTTCTTAGCTTTAACTAATGCTTCATCATAATCACTTGGCCAATCAAAATCAGCACTTAAACTACTAAGTAGTGCAAATATCAATACAATATACTTCATCTATTCTCCTACCAAATCTCTATAAGATTTTTAAAAACCTTATATAAATCTTCTACTTCTTTTTTAGTTGTTCTTTCATTGACACTATGAATAGTGTCATTTTTAACACCAAACTCTATCACATCTACACCAAGTGGAGCAATAAACCTAGCATCACTTGTCCCACCAGCAGTTGAGTGTTTTGTTTGAATACCTGTTACACTTTTTATGGCTTCATCAATCTTTTTAACAAGCTTAGTATCAGTATCTGTTTTAAACGGATACGAACCTTGAGTTAAGCGAAGTTCATAATCTAGGTTTTTAAGATTTTCATCTACAAACATTGTAACTTCTTTTTGTGTAGTAATCGTGGTATTTCGGACATTAAACATCATGTTAAGTTCATTTGGAGTTACATTTGTAACCTCCATACCTGAACGGATATCTGTTATAACAAACTTAGATGGGGAGAAAAACTCATCACCATTATCTAAATTTACTCCTGCCATATTTTGTAAAACTTGAGCTATATTATGAATTGGGTTTATTGCTTTCTCAGGGTAAGCTGCATGACCTTGCTTACCTTTTAAAGTAATATAGCCATTTATAGACCCACGACGCCCTACTTTGATAGCATCCCCAAAAGTTTCTTCACAAGTTGGTTCAGCTACAACTACAGCATCCGGAAGTAAGTCATTATTTTCCAAAAATTCCAATACTTTTACAGTACCATTTATTGCATCACCCTCTTCATCAGAAGTTAGCATAAGTGATAGTATACCATCAAAGTTTTGCGTATCTTTAAGAGCTTGAGTAAATGCGGCTACTCCACTTTTCATATCTTGAGTTCCACGACCATAAATATAACCATCTTTTTCTACTGCTTTGTATGGATTAGTATCCCATCCATTTCCAGCAGGAACGACATCTACATGACCAGCAAAACAAAGATGTTCACCATCTCCAAATTTTTTATATATAAAAAGGTTTTTAACATCTTCTACATCTACTCTAACAGCCAAAAAATCATCCAAATAATCTTCTATATAATCCAGTAATCCACCATCATTTGGTGTTTCACTTTTTTGTTCTATCATATATTTAAATAAATTTATAACTTCCATTATTTAATTTGTACCTGGGTTATCATAAAAAACATATGGTGTAGCATAATCACTAATCTCAAAATAAAGTTTTTTCTCTCCAGAATCTACTTTATAGTTTTGATTTAAATCTAAATAACCATAACCATAGCGATAAGTTCTATTTGAAACACCTTGCGTAGCTTCAGCAGTTGAAAGTTTATCTATTTTAATAAATCTTTGAACAAGTTTTCCACCCATATAGATATCTAGAACACCATTTGTTCCTGTCCAGTTTTGAATAGAACGACCAAGTTTATTTTGTGTTTCTTGTGTACATCCTAAAAACATTATTGATACGACAATACTACATATAAATACAATTTTTTTCAAATAACAATCCTTAAATTTTATAAATACAATTATACAATGTTAATCCCAATCATCCAAAACAAAACCTGCTGATTCTTCATCAGACTTTACTTCATTTATCTCAGGCTCCTCTACATGTAGAGGTTCTTCCTTTCTCATTTGTTCTTCAAACTTCAACTCTAAACCATTACTAGTCATAACAAATCCATCTACACGAATCTTACCATCATGAATATCTTTATGGTGATCTTTACAAAGTGGTACAAGATTATGTTTTGCATCTTTATGAAAATGCCCAATAAATCCTGATGAATCAGCTAATGATTTATGATTTATATGGTGAACATCTTCAGCCATCGCACCACAAATTACACATTTTGTTACATATAAGTCTTTGTTGTATTTTGAAGTTTTTTTCTTAACAAGCAGTTCTAACTCATCAAAATCTCTTGCTAAACGTTTACGGATTTTATTTGCCGTATCTAAAAATTCAGCATCCATATGGAGAGATTTTGCAAATTCTAAACCATATATACTACTTCCACTTCCAGCTTGAAGTATACGGTTAAAGAGTAGTAAGTCTTTTTCCTCATCATACTCAACACTTAGATGTAAATCTACAACATTATCTAAAGTTGTTATCTCTTTCATAGTTGATAGTTGATGTAAATGTGTTGCAAATAAAAACAGTGAACGAAGTTTTGCTAGTTTTATGATGGCTGATGAAACTATTGCTACACCAGAAAGAGTCTCAGTTCCATGACTTATCTCATCTCCAAGTATTAAAGAACGAACAGTAGCACGATTAAATATATTTTTAAGTTCTAACATCTCAACTGCAAAAGTAGAAAGCCCTTTTGAGAGGTTATCTTTTGAAACAATCCTAGTAAAGAGTGAATCAAATAAAGAAAACTTCATAACAGCAGCAGCTACAAAAAATCCAGATTGAGCCATAAGTGTAGCAATACCTATACTTTTCATCAACGAAGATTTTCCACTTGAGTTTATACCATATAAAAGAACACCATTTATATCATGCCCATCATGAACAGCAACTTCAAGCATTACTGTCTTTGGATGGGGCAAGTCCATATAAGTTCGATTTCCCATAACTATATCATTTGGTATGTAAATCCCACCTCGTTCTTGAATCTCTATCAAAGGATGACGAAGTTGCATAATCTGCATAAAGTTTTCATCCTCTTTTACTTCAACAATCATAGGTCTTGAGTGCTTATACATCTCTGCCACTTTAGAAGATGAAACTCCTACATCTAAATCAGATACATAGTTTATAACTCTATCAAAAAGAAGTGCATATCGTCTTTCATAAACACCTTGAAGTTGGATATATCTATCCTTTACAAGTACTACTATTTTGCGTCTATTTTTCATAATATTATCTGATAGTTTGTCAGTAAAAGCAGATGTGATTTTTACAGAATTAGTTAATTTTTTAACATTAAACTCTATAAAAATTTCACTCTTTTTAAAAGAGTCTTCTATCATTGAAAATCTATTTTTAGAAAGAGATATATAGTAACCCTCTTTTTCTAATAAACCTAAACTTACAAGTGTATTTGAACTTCCAGCACTATTTTCTTTTAATAAAACTTCTATTTTTGTCATGATATCTGTAAAAGCCACAAGCATAGTTTCATTATCTTTTACAAGAGTATCTATTGATTCATCAACCCCATTCATTAAAAAGTTTTCATCAATAGTTGCATTTGTAAAACGGCGAGACACATCAAGGTCTATACTTTTACTAATGTCTCTTAAAAATTCATCTAGTTCTGACTCATGAAATGGTGTTTTTTGAATTTTATGTTTTTTAACGTATAACATCAAATCTTTTACACTTAACATTGATTCATAAACATGATTCATCTCAAAAGGATGAAGACGACCAAGATTTAATCTACGAGATAGTCTTTGAAGATCATAGACTCCACGCATCATCTCATCAAGATATCTAGTATGTGAAGATACTCTCTCTATTAAATTATAGCGGCGTTCTAACTCATCTTTTTCCATTATTGGATTTAATAATCTTTCTTTTAAAAGTCGCCTTCCAATAGCTGTCGCTGATTTATCCATAAGTTTTAGAAGCGTAAACTCTTTTTTATCTTTACTTACTATCCCCATTTGCTCTAATGCTGAGTTTCCAAGATACATAAAACGACGGTTATCTATGATGCTAGGCATATCTAGTTTTTGAACTATATGTATATCATGTTCTATAACAAAATGGATTAAAATCGCTAATGATTCTGTAATCATTGGAGAGCGTTCTAAATCTAAATGCTCTATTGAAGATAAAAGCGAGCGAATTTGATAAACTTCACGAAATAAGTCATTTTGAAACTCTATCTTTGGTCGTTGATTATTTACAGAGTAGTGATAATGCTCAGCAATCTCAAGATAATCCATAACATGCCTTGGATCTGTTATTCCATCTAAGAATGTTACAACAACCTCACTTGTACGATAAATATTTAAAAGATTAAAAACTTCATCAAGGGCGTATGATGGGTCTTCACTAGTCCCATGACTCTCATAAAGCCAAGTCTTTCCTGTTGTAACATCGATAGCACTATAACCAACTATATAAATCTCTTTATGCTTATCTATTAATAGTGAAACTATATAGTTATCATCATTATCAATTATATGGTCAAAATTTGTACCAGGTGAAACTATTTGCGCAATATAACGAGAAATTTTTGGAGGGTTGCCTTTTTGTTTTACAACAATTACAGTATATTTTTGCTCAGATATTATACGGTTTAAATATCTCTCAAAACTTACAGCTGGAACCCCTGCTAAAAGTGGATTTTTATCAGAATTTTCAATTATATTTTTATTTTTTTTAGTTAGTTGAATATTTAAAAGTTCAGCTATCTCTTTTGCTTTACCAATTTGCAAGTCATCATTGTTAACTTCATAAACTTCAAAAAAAGTTCCAATTTCCATAAAGACAACAGTATCTTTTCCATATTTATTTTCAAAAAACTCTTGTAATTCAAAGTATGTTTGTGTTAGTAGTTTCTCTTTATTTTCTAAGATAGAACTTACATCAGATGAACGCATATATCACTTTTCTAATCATTTTTTATATGAGATTATATCACATCAATATTAAATGCTGTTATTTTAATATATTTTTGGCTATAATTATTCAAACGTGAATCATATACAAACATTAAAAGGGAAATTAATGAAAAAGAAAATATTGATTACTGTATCTTTAGCTTTAACGTTAAGTGCACAAGATCTAAGAACAACTATCCAAGAAGTTTTAACAACAAACCCAATTATTCAAGAAAAATTAAAGAATTATAATGCCACTAAAGAAGACATAACTATTGCTCAAGCTGGCTATTATCCTAAACTTGACTTATCAATTGGTGTTGGTAATGAAGATGGTGAAACTGCAACAGGTACTGATTTCGATTTCTCTGTTTATCAAAATTCATTATCTTTAACTATGAATATTTTTAAAGGTTTTGAAACTGTAAATCAGGTAAAACAACAAAAAAATCGTACAGCATCTGCAGCATATAGCTACATAGAAAGTGTTAATGATACATCTTTTGAAATGCTTAATGAATACCTTAAAGTAATGAAAAACAATGAACTTTTAGGAAATGCACAAGCAAATGTAGATATAAATAAAGAGATTTTAAATAAGGTTCAAAAACTTTATGGTGCTGGGCTTACAACACTTTCAGAAGTAAATAAAATCGAATCATCACTTTCATTAGCAGAAAGTAACTATGTTGTTCAAGAAAATACTTTACTTGATGTGACTTATAATATGCATAGAGTATTAGGTCGTTTTCTTAATACAAATGAGATGATAAGACCAACACTAAATGTAGCTCTTCCGGCAAATATTCAAGATGCTGCCCAATATGCTATAAAGAATAACCCATCACTTTTAGTTTCAAAATACAATATAAAATTAGCTCAAGCTACTTATCAAGAAAAAAAATCACCTTTTTATCCATCTATTGATTTAGAATTAACACAACAACAAAACAAAAATCTTTCAGGTATAGAAGGAAAATATGATAACCTTAAAGCGATGGCATATTTAAGATATAACCTTTTTAATGGTTTTGCAGACAAAGCCGCATTACAAAAAAGTGTTAGTTCTATTCACAAAGAAGTTCAAATTAAAAATAAGTTAAGAAGAGAAGTAATTGAAGGACTTAATCTTTCATGGGCCGCAAATGAAAAATTGAAAGATCAATTAGTTCATTTAAAAAAATATAAAAAGTTTTCATTAAAAACATTAACATTATATGCAAAAGAGTATGATTTAGGTCGTCGTTCACTACTTGACTTACTTTCTGCTCAAAATGATTTTATTGGAGCAAAGGCTCAAATTATCAATACTGAGTATAGTATGCTTTTTGCAAAGTATAGAATATTAGATGCTATGGGAACTTTAGTTCAAACTGTTCTTGGAAATGAAAATATATCTTATACTAATGTTGGTTTAAATGGTCATGCTCCTGAAAACTTAGATAGTCTTCCTATTTCATACGATATGGATAAAGATTTGATTCCTGATGATAAAGATATCTGTGCAAATTCACTAGATCTTGATATGAAAAGTATTTATGGTTGTAAAATCAATCTTGAAGATACAAAACGTATTGAAAGGTATAGTGGATTTACTTTTAAATCTAATACTATAGAGATGACAAATACAGGACAAGAAAAATTCAATAATCTAATTCAACAGATAACTCCTTATGGACTAGATAAAATAAGTATTTCAGTACTTGGTAATGTTGATGCTGAAAGTATGCTTGAACAAGAGATAGCTTTACTATCACAAGAAAGAGCTGAACTTATTAAACAAAAGCTTATTAAAGCTGGTATATTTGAATCAAATATTGTAATTATATCTAATGATGATCAAGCACCATTAGTAAGTAATGAAGATAGCAGTTCGATTCAAATAAATAATCGTGTTGATATAATTGTTAGAAAACTAAAATAATAAACCATTTAAGGGTAATAGATGCTTTTAGAAAATGAAAATCTTAGAATGGATGCCTTACTTGATTGTTTGGTTATGTTCACAAAACTTTATCATAAACCATATTCAGCAGAAGCTTTAACTGCTGGATTACCAATAGAACCAGGGGCTGATGCTCCTGAACTTTTTTCAATAAATAATGCTAAAGGTTTATTTTCTCGTGCTGCAGAAAGGGCTGGACTAAAATCTTCACTTATTAGAAGACCATTAGTTCAAATATCTCCTCTACAACTTCCTATGATAATTTTACTTTCAAATCAAGGTGCTTGTATTTTAGATAGATTTTCGGAAGATGCTAAACAAGTGAAAATTATTATGCCTACCGAAGAAGCTATTGAGCAATGGGTTGATATAGATGTACTAAGTGATGAATATATTGGTTTTGGCTTTATGGTTAAAAAAGCTTTTGAATACACTGATGAAACATCTCGTACATTAAATTTAAAACAAAAGCATTGGTTTTGGAGTACTATAAAATTATCTGCTTCAACTTATAAAGATGTTTTAATTGCTTCACTTCTTATAAATCTATTTGTTTTAGCATCTCCACTTTTTACAATGAATGTATATGATAGAGTTGTACCAAACAATGCTATTGAAACTCTTTGGGTTTTTGCAATTGGTGTATCTATCATATATATGATAGATACATTTTTAAAATTTACTAGAACATACTTACTTGAAAGCGCTGCAAAAAAGAGTGATATTATTATGTCATCAATAATATTTGAAAAAGTATTAGACTTAAAAATGGAAAATCACCCTGCTTCTGTTGGCTCATTTGCTAGTAATCTAAAAGATTTTGATTCTATACGAAGTTTTTTAACAAATGCTACAATGGCAGCTATAATTGACCTTCCTTTTGCTATTATATTTTTAGCTGTTATTTGGTATATCGGTGGGGGAATCGTAATTGTACCTATGACAACTATGTTTCTTATTTTAGGTTATGCATTTTTTATAAAAAAACCGCTCCGTGCGAGTATTGAAAGTACCCATGAAGCAAGTGCTAAAAAAAGTTCTATCCTAATAGAGACTCTAAATAATATTGAAACACTAAAAACTTTAGGAACTCTTAATCAAGTTCAATGGAAGTGGGAAGAATCTACTGGTGAGATAGCTGGTAAATCTTTAAAATCTCGTCTTTTATCAGCTTCTATACCTACTATAACACAACTTTTTATACAACTTAATACTGTTATGATTATAGTTTATGGTGTATACCTTATCCAAGAATTTGAACTTTCTATGGGTGGATTAATTGCCATTGTAATCCTTACATCAAGAACATTAGCACCTATGGGACAAGTTGCAGCACTTCTTACAAACTATGAAGACACAAAAACATCTTACGAAACTTTAAATGAAATAATCTCTCAACCATCTGAAAGACCATCTGGTAAACAGTTTGTACAAAGACCTGATTTTAAAGGTCATATAGAGTTTATTGATGTAACTTTTTCTTACCCTGGTTCAGATATACCAGCACTTAAAAATGCTTCATTTTCCATAAATCCAGGTGAACATGTAGCAATAATTGGACGTATTGGAAGTGGAAAAAGCACTATTGAAAAGTTAATTCTTGGTCTTTATGAACCTACATCAGGTCAAATACTTATAGATGGAATAGATATCAATCAAATTGATCCAGCTGATCTTCGTAAAAATATTGGTTATGTATCTCAAGATATTATGTTATTTCGTGGTACTGTAAAAGACAATATAACTTATCGTGCAACTCATGCTAATGATTCAGCTATGATTAGAGCTGCACAAATTTCTGGAGCCGCTGAATTTATTAAAAAACATCCTAAGGGTTATGAGATGCCAATTGGAGAAAGAGGTATGGGGCTATCTGGTGGACAAAGACAAAGTATTGGTATTGCAAGATCCTTTTTACTTGATGCTCCAATTATGTTAATGGATGAACCTTCAAATGCAATGGATCAAATTACAGAAGCCAATCTATTAAACAATTTACAAAAAGGTCTAAAGGGTAAAACAGCATTACTAGTAACTCAAAAAATGACACTTTTAAAAATAGTTGATAGAGTTATAGTAGTAAATGATGGTAAAATATTTATAGATGCCCCAAAAGAAGAAGCATTAGCACAACTTCAAGGTAAAACATCTACACCAAATGGGGAGAAAAAAATTGAGCAAAAATAACAAACCTATTGAATATACTCAAAATGACTATAGTTTTATGAATAGTCTTAGTGCTGCAGTACTTGAAAGCACTCCATCAAAAACTTCAAAAGTCCTAAAAGTCTGGCTATTTACTATTATTATATTTGTTATTTGGGCTTCCTTAGCTGAAATAGATGAAATAACTAGAGGGGATGGTGATGTTATACCATATGGTCAAAATCAAATCATACAAAATCTTGAAGGTGGTATAGTTGAATCAATCTTAGTTAATGAGGGCGAGATAGTTAAAGCTGGTCAAGTGATACTAAAAATTTCTAATGCTCAATCTACTTCAAAATCTCGTACAAATAAGATGAAATATTTTGAACTTGAAGCTAAAAGATTAAGACTTTATGCTGAAGCTCATGGGAAAAAATTTATAACTCCAAAAGTTCAAGATCAAGATTTTACTACACAAATAGAACTAGCTCAAAATCTTTTTGCATCTGATAAACTTGAATTTGATGCGAAAGATAGATCTTTTTTAAATCAAGTTAATCAAAAAAAACAAGCCTATAAAGAAGCAAGAGCAAGAGTTAGATCTCTTAGAAAATCTCTAGAATTTGTAACAGAAGAGATTCAAATGACTGCACCAATGGTTAGAGAAGGTGTTAAGTCTAAAGTTGACTTTTTAAAATTAAAAAGAGAAGCTAATGGAATTGAAAATGATATTGAAGCAGCAAAACTTTCACTTCCTAGACTTACATCCGCAATAAGAGAATTTCAAAACAAAAGAAAAGAAGCACGGCAACTATTTTTTAATAAAGCAAAAAAAGAATTGAATGAAACAGTAGCTGAAATTTCAAGACTTAAAACTCAGCAAATTGCATTTTCTGACCAAGTTAGTCGTACCATGGTTAAATCACCAGTAGAAGGAATTGTACAAAAGCTGTTTGTACACACTGTTGGTGGAGTTATTAAACCTGGTGCCGATTTAGTTGAGATTGTACCAACAAATAAAAAGCTTTATCTTGAGGTTAAAATTAAACCTAGTGATATAGCATTTTTACATCCTGGAGCAGAAGCTAAAGTAAAAGTTTCAGCTTATGACTTTGCAATACATGGTGGACTTAAAGGTAAAATTGTAAATATTTCTCCAGATACTATTACAGATAAAAAAGACAATACTTTTTATCTAATTCATATAGTTACAGATAAAAATTTTCTTGGTACAAAAGAGCATCCTTTACAAATTATACCAGGGATGACAGTCAATGTTGATATTGTTACTGGGAAAAAGACTGTAATGCAATATATACTAAAACCTATACTAAAATCAAAACAGTACGTTTTTTCGGAGAGATAAAATGCAAATTATATTCTTTAGTTTAGACACAAGTATTATAGATGAATGGAAGAAAAGACATAATATAGAAAATTCATCTACATGTAGAGATGTTGATTCAGTAATAGATAAACTAAATGATAATAAAAATGCAATTTTCATTGCTGATTATGATACCGTAGCAAATGAAATAAATACACTTATATCTTCAAACGAATTACCTCATAAATTTATAGTGATGGAACGTGCACCTGAAGTGGTAACAGGTAAGATGCTCATAGCTCATGGAGTTAAAGCATATGGAAACTCTAGAATGTTAACCCATCACTATACTCAGATGCTTAAAACTGTAATCTTTGATGATGTATGGACCTATCCTGAACTAACTGCTGCGTTAACTGCTAAAAAAGAAAGAGCATCTCTAAGTCAAGACTCTTTAGAACTTATAGAACATAGACTTTCAAAAAAAGAAAAAGAAGTCACTTTTTTAATTTTAGAAGGTTTAACAAATAATGCAATATCTTCAACTTTAGATATTACAACTAGGACTGTAAAAGCTCATATCAGTTCTATA
>Ga0256826_1000652_pt1 | contig 21195 bp, 19 predicted proteins | sample CV79metaG_FD_185975 | JGI IMG/M metagenome (GOLD analysis project Ga0256826, IMG submission 185975) | Hydrothermal vent microbial communities from East Pacific Rise, Pacific Ocean - CV79 | ecosystem: Environmental > Aquatic > Marine > Hydrothermal vents | place: Pacific Ocean: East Pacific Rise...
TCTAGAATTTCATCGGTGTTAAGATAGAGATCGAGTTGGTATGTAAACCTCTCTTTATAAAACTTATCTGGAACCATACTACCAATGTTATTTCCCTGTTTTACTTTATAGTTAGCAATTGCATCAACTATATATAATAATAAATTGAGTGTATAAATAACTAACTGCCTTGATTGTGTAATTATACTATATTTTAATTTAAGCTAAAGAGAAGTTATTAAGTATTACAATTACAACTATATACTAATGAATAAAGAAGTAATAATGCTAGTAGTTACAAATAAATATGCATATGCCATCATTATTGTTAATGGTATCCCTATTGAGTTATTTAGTTTAAATAAATATTATAATCACCTAAAAAAAATAAAAAAAAATAAACTATCGACAATTAATAATAAATTGAATTCTTTATATCATTTTTGGCTTTGGTCCTTGTCGAATGGAACTGAAGAGGATGAAGATATACAATTGTACTTCGCTCGTTATTTATCGGTACTTGAATCTGGATTTCAGATAAGGCATGTATCGAGTATTGATGAATTTAATGAAGAGATAGAATATATCATATATGAATCTAAGCCTAAACAATTTTCTACAATTGAAAAAGAAAAAAGAGCGGTTGAATCCTTTTTTAAATATATGAGTACTTTTAAAGCGGTAGATTATAATTTGGAAAAAAACTTTCTTTCTTATGCTAAACAAGCTAAATACAATAAAGGCTCTAGCTATGGGCTTAAGATGTCTAAATATATACAAGAAGTGCTTCTCGATCATAAGTCTATTTTACCATCACAGGATAAGCGAGTAAAAGGTGATATCAAAGCTTTCCCTTTTATATTATTCGACGAGCTTTTAGAATTAGCAAATTCAAGAGAGAAGTTAATTTACTTACTATGTGGGGTCTGTTCTGCTCGTATTAGTCAAGCTTTAAATTTAACATTGTATGATTTAGATTATAGCTCAAAAAATGTATGGCTGATTGATCCATTTTCAAATGAACAATTAGGGTTTCATGGGACAGGAAGAAGAAAGTTTTTAACACTAGAATATAATATTAATATTACTGATGATAAAGAACATAATAAATTTGGTTTTAAATATCAAATACCGACAAAAGAAGGTCCACTTATTTGGTTAAATGAAAATTATCGAACACTATTTTTTAATACTTTGCTAGCTTATAATCCGTTACCAGAATCTCTTAGGAAACCTAGACATCCATTCTTCTTCGTGCGTTCAACTGGTAAAAGAATAACTAAAGATGAAGTGCATAAAACATTTAAAAAACATTTAAAAATTTTACAAGAAAGACATCCTGAAATTGCATATAGATTAAATGCTTTAGGTTTACATTCTTTACGCCATATGTTTGGAAATGTTATGGCTATGGTTGAGGCAAGGTTATTAATGGACAAAAAAATAAATGAAACATACTGGATAAGACCATTCACCAAAAATGCAATGGGACATGTAAATCAAAGTAGTACAGATATTTATTTTAATAGAGGCTGGGATCTTGATATTGAATTAGGAAAATATTTTCAAGCAATAATAAATAATAACTTAATGCAAATAAAAGTACCGATTGGAGATTAAGAATGCAAAAAAAAGAAGATTTACGAAGTAAAAATGACAACTCAAAAGCTTATAGAGAAAAAAGGTTAATAAGAACAGAAGAACTTTTAAAAAAAGCACTACTATACATTTATGAATCAGACAAAATATTTTCTCATAAAAATATATGTACTATCATGAAAGTCCTAGCTACAGAAGAAGATAACAAATTGAATGCCATTATTTCGCCTTCGGCAATTTCTAAAAATCAGCATTATAAGCAAATAATTGAAACTTATAAAATTCAAAATGACATATTTAAAGAAAAGCAAAAAAAACTTCATATGAGTGAAGGTGATTTAGCTTTTGAATTACATAAATGCAAAACAATTTTAGCACAAAAATCTGATGAAGTTAAAATTTTAAAACATATAATTGAAAAAGAAAAAATTGAAGTATCAAGCAATATGATTGAAATAAAAAAATATGATTTCGATTATAAAAATCTACTTCGTGAAGCATATAAAATCATGAATAAAGATGGACTTTCTTATATAGATGAAAAAAGTGGAGATATGATACTAGAAGGAAATACAAGAAGTTTAATTGCTAGTAAAGTATTATTGATAGATTTGGGGTTACGCGATGCTTAAACCACATTCACTTCTTGAAAAACAAAATATTTTTCAAGAAATATTAAATGATTTAAGAAATACTGATATAAAAAGTATAACAAATAAGACACTCAAAAAAATGTTTGAGGATAAGGGATGTAGTGTTACAGATAATAATCTAGCAGAATTAAAAGCAAAAGATCAACTTTATTCTCATGGTATTTATACTAAGCATAGATCAGGAAAAGAAAAAAAAGAATTATTTAATAATGTATTAAAAGAATTATTAGAAAAGAAAGTAAAGATTTTACGTAATATTGATTTAATAGCTATATTTAGAGAAAAATATGATGTTTCACTAAATGAGCCAGAAATTGTATCATTAGGATTCCGTGAACTTTTAGAAAAAAATGGAATTCTTACGAAATATGCGAACTCACCAAAAACAGAAATACTTCAAAAAACAATAGAGTATGTAAAGGTGAATAAAATAGAAATAGACAATATAAGTCATTTACATAAATATACGAAACAATTTGGAAGTATCTCAAGAGCTACATTAGATAATCATTTAGCAGACATAGTTAAACATATAGAAATAAAGAATCTTAAAAGTAGAAAACGAGCAAAAGCATTAGAAATGTCTGATGAAGAAATTATTGTTGAAGTTGCAAAACACTACATTAAAAGAGGTGTTTATAAAATTACTGCTGCAGAGTTTCGAAAATATACTAATAGTCATTACAGAATAGTTAGTATAGAAAAAATACGAAATAGTATGGATTTATTAAAAACTAATTATGATATTGTAATTGTTAGTCAAACTATTGATAAGCAAGAAAATACATATTATCAGTTAGAAAATATATTAAACTATTTAAAAATTAAAGACGATAAATATCAACTTCATAAAGTGGACATAATAGATGATAAAATCAATATATCCGAAAACAATGCTTTTATAGTCGATAGAAGTTGCTTAAATCAATTTCAAGCACTATGGGATAACTATATCAAGATGTATATAAAATGGATTGCCCACAATAGAATGAATGTAAAAAATGCCTTATTAGATGAAAATAGTAATTTGAACATTGACACAGAAAAAAAACAGATTATTTGTCTAAATCATCCAGACTTATCTATTTCTGAAATGACTTTCATGCAGTTTGTTCAGCTAACAACGATGATTCATAAGTCTAGTAATAAGGTATATGGGGTACATATTCAAAATATGTATATAGGTTTTTTACTTTATCTACATTCTGAAAATAAGATTATAATTCCTTTTTCATATATTTATGATATTTGCTTTTCTACAAAAAAAGTGCAACAAGAATTACCATTCTTCCTTTCTTCTCATTCAGTGAATATTCAATTTCTACAGGCTATTCAAGAAAAAAGATTAAATGTAAAAGATGAGAAATATAAGAGAGTTTTTCAGTTTTTTTTATTATCTTTACCTCGAGATTATCCGATAAGTAAAATCCATTATTCCAATTTATCAGAATTGAAAATTAGAAATGAAAATGATTTTAGAAGAGTGAGTGAAATTTTTAATACATTAGGTGCTCATATAATTGATGAAAAACCAAAGTTTAAGTATGTAGACAATTATATAAAATATACTTATCTAGAAAAGTATAATGAGTTAATCGAATTGTTTAATAAAACAATGAACCGTGCATATAAGCTTGGAGACTATTCTAGAGAGAAAAATGTATATAAAGATTGGTCTTCTCAATATGCTAGTTTTCTTGACTTTATAGAAGAAAACTATAGTAATAAACAAATTGATGAGAGTTTTTTATATCAAATATTTGATTATCCAGATGAAGAAAACATTCTAACATATCAAGAGTATATTCTAAATCGAAAACTATCTTCGGGTACAAAAGATAAGCGTTTTACTCCTTTATTAGTTGCATTTTCCAAGGGTGATAAATATAAATCTTTAAAAAATATTAAAGATAATAAGCCAGTTTTTGATAATACTAGTGAAAATAACACTATAAGCCAAAAAAGAGCTCCTATAACAAATCCAATTGTGTTAAAAAAATTAGAGGAAATTGTACGAGACAGACCTCCTCGTAGCGATTATTATAAAATTTTAAATATTGATAAAAAATATACAAAATGGTGGAAACACTATTCTTATATTGCACCTTTTGAACCTTTAATTATATTATTACATCTGTATATCCCTGCAAGAGGTATAAATTTAAGGTTAGCGGATCGAAATTCATTTTTAGTTAGAAATGATAAAGGAGAAATAAGTGGATACCATTTCACCCATGATAAAAATAAAAAAAGAAAGACTCCCTATATCGCACCAAATATTTGGGGAGATGACCTTTCGATAATAATTGATTTTATTGAGTACTCTAAAGTTCATTTTAATACACTAAAACCTATTAAATATGATAAGCAAAATCCTAATGGGATTCTACCTTTACTCCCTAATGCAAAAGGCACAGACTTTTATACAGAACATCAACATATGAAGTATTGGAAAAGAGTGTTACTTAAAGCACAAGTTGAATTAAACAATGAAAATAACATTGAAGACATTACATTGATATATCCAGTATCAGATTTAAATATTCCGTCTAGTCCCGATGATGTAGATAACCTTTCTCAAAGTGATATGGAAAAGTTTCAAGTCAGATATGATTTGCATTCTTTACGACACACAGGAGCTACAAAATATGCTAATGCGGGTATGCCTATTGGGTTGGTAGCATTATTAACTGGACATATTGATATGAATGTTTTACAGAGTGTTTATATTGAATTAAATGCTCAAAAAATGATTGCCCAGTGGAAAAAAATATTAGACGTGAAGATTACAGGAGATATGTCCTTAGCTGATGCGGGTAATAAATTAATAGCAGATACTACAACATTTATAAAAAAAGTTTTTACTGAGCAGTCACCTGAAGAGCTTTTAAGGATTTTAAAAAAGGCAAGTTTTGTTAGTATTGGATCATATTTAGATACTGATAAGTTAACTAAATATGACTTAGAAGATTTTGTCAAAATTGATCCTGTATTTTGGTCGTTTCATAAACATGGAATTTGTACATCGTCAATATGTCCTCAAGGTTTAGTAAATCGTTGTAGTTTATGTCCACATTTTATGACTTCACCTATTTATATTCAAGAAGTGGCTTCTCAAATAAATTTACAAACATTTAGACTTGCTAAATATGGGAATATGATTATTGAGAATAGAGAAAAGGGTAATCCACAAGACAATGAAAATATTCGCAAATCTACAGTAATTGAGATGGAAGACATGTTGGCATGGATTGAAATATTACGTAGAATGGATGAACAGAGAGTTGCACAATTAACAAATGATGAGACAACACATGATAGCAAGGCATTATCAAAACAGGAGTATAAGGAAGAATCAATTTTTTCCCTTGCACCTATTGTAAATTCTGATCATGCATTATTAAAATTAGTCTACGATAGTTTAGAACTTAAAGAATTTGAACATGAAAGTTTTCAAGATGCATCGGAGAAATTAGTAGGAAAAATAATTCGCTATGCTGCTAGAAATAATCGCTTTGATGAAGTTGATGGTATTGATAAATATCAGATTTTGGAATGGTTTCACCCAGTATTTAAAGATATTTTATCTTTAGAAGGAAAGGAAAGAGAACGAGAAAAACTGAATAACATTCTTAATCTTTTATCAGATAAATCCACAACAAATATATTAAGTCAAGTAGAAATTAAATCAATAGAAGATAAGGAATTGTAATGAAAATATTATTTTCTCCAGCAGAGACAAAAAAATCTGGTGGTACAGATGGAAAAATTACTAAAGAAAGTTTTTTATTTCCAAAATTATTCAAATATAGAAAAGAAGTTTTAGATAAATACAATCAATATATTAGTTCTTCATCAGATGAGAAACTTAGTAAATTATTTGGAATTAAAGACTTCAAAAAATTTCAAAAATATAAAGTAAATATATACAATCAAGCTTTAATGAAAGTAATAGAAAGATATGATGGAGTTGCATTTGATTATCTTAACTATAGTGCATTAGATAATAACTCTAAAAATTATATTGATCAAAATACACTCATTTTTTCAAATTTATTCGGACCAATCTTAGCGGGTGATTTTGGAGTTCCTGAATATAAATTAAAGCAGGGTGAAAAAATTGATGGTTTTGCTCCTGAAGTATTTTATAAAAAATATTTTTCTGAAAGTTTAGATGAGATACTAAGTAATGAGCCGTATTTAGATTTAAGAGCTGGATTCTATAATAAGTTTTATAAGCCAAATTCTGAGTACATAACATTGAAATTTTTAAAAAATGGTAAAGTTGTGAGTCATTGGGCAAAGGCTTATAGAGGTCTTATTTTAAAGTTAATGGCAGAAAATAATATTCAATCATTAGATGAATTTATGAAAATGGAGATTGAAAACTTATCAGTTAAAGAGATATTACAAAAAGGTATTCATACAGAAATTATTTTTGATATCAATCTTTAGTAAGTGTTTTTTTATAGGTAGATATATACCTCAATAGTGTACTTCTTCCTATATTGAAGAAGTCAGCAATTTCTTGATTTGTTAAACCTTCCGTTTGCATTTTCATTGCTTGGAGGACTGTATTTGAATCCATTTTTGCACTTCTTCCAAATTTAACACCTCGCTTAAGTGCAGCAGCTATTCCATCAGCTTGTCTTTCAGCTCTTAAATCTGTTTCAAATGCAGATACTATGGATAATAATCCTATCATTAGTCTTCCAGCACTTGTTGATGTATCTAAGTCTTGCTCAGTTGCTTTAAATGCGACCCCTTTTTTATTTAAGTTGTCAATTACCTGATGTAAGTCTTTGACAGATCGGGAGCACCTATCAAGTCTAGTGACATAGAATTCATCTTTTTCTCTACAAAAGTCCAATGCATTTAGAAGTTCCTTTCTATTTGAAGTGTTTTTACCACTTTCTTTTTCTTGAAAGATTTTTTCACATCCAATTTTTTTTAGTGCATCCATCTGAGATTCTAAATTTTGTCCTGAACTCGAGACCCTTGCATATCCTACTTTCATAAATTGCCTTTTACCGATATTATAAAGTCTTAAGCTTAAAGAGACATAGAGATGAGACACTTTTTAAGATACATATTTATGGATGATAAATAGGTGATATAGAATATCTCTAAAAGTATACTTAGTAAGATAGTTTGTTTTTCAAACAGTATGTTTTCAAAGAAAAGCTAGTATTATAGGAATATGATGGAGAACTGTAACTACTTTATGCTCATGAATTAGATAGATTATGCTAAATAATTTAGGATACTATAAAATGAGACTACTGTGTATTGTCATTTTATAGTATCTACTTTGCAAGCTTAGCCAAGTTGGTATGCTCAACAAAGTCATTATAGCTATTTTGGTGTATCCTTTGTAATAATGTATTAGAACAGTTATTGGAGAGATTAGGTAAGGTTTATTAAAAAGAAAGGAAATTACATTTTATTAAGAAAATAAAGTCAAGATGAGAAACTTTATCATATTTAGATAGAATATAATTAAAAATATTGTCATTGACATAATAAATAAAATTAAAGGCTAACATTGAGTATTGAGCAATCACTGATAAGTTTAGAAAGATTAAATAGTAAATATAAAGATAAAACTTTAAATGAAGCAGCAACACGTTTTAAAATTATAGATAAAATAATTAAAAATACTTTTTTTTGGCCTGATAGCGGTATTGAGATAGAAGATAAAACTAATGAGGGTTATACAGATTATCAATTAGTTGATAAAGATAGAACATACTTAGTAATTGAAGCAAAAAGAGAAAAAATAGATTTTAATTTTTCAGAGTATTTAGATATTAAGAATAATAAGATAAAAGTAAAATTACTTATAAAAGATAAGAATGTTAAAAAAACAATAGAACAAGTAAAAAATTATTGTAATGATATTGGTTGTAATTATGCATGTATAACAAATGGACACGAATGGGCATTTTTTAGAACTTACATAGATGGTAAAAGCTGGCTTGATGGAAATGCTTATGTATTATCCAGTTTACAGGACTTTATAGATAACTTTCAAGATGTAAATAAATATTTAACATACAATAGAATAGTTAAAGAATATTCATTTAATAAATTTTTTGATGGGATAGAATATAGTTCTAATGAAAGATATGAGCCAAAACTTTCTATAAACGGATATGATGAGCAAATTCAAAATAATCATATTGAAGCAATGATAAAAGGTTACTTTGATAAATATTTTGGAGAAATTAGAGCTATAGATAAAGAGTTACTCGAAGAGTGCTATGTTGCTGAACGAGGTTATAGCCTTAACTTTGATAAAGTTACAGTATTACTTGAAGATGCATTATCCCCTTATATGGCTCAAAGAGAAAGTTTAAAAAATATTCAAATTACAGAAAAAGGTAATTCCTTTAGTGATAAAATTTTAAAGACTATTATAAAAGAAAAAAAATCAAAAGTACTAATATTATTTGGAGGTAAAGGTTCAGGGAAAAGTACATTTTTAGTTAGTCTCTTCAATGACAAAAAAAATACTAATATCCGTAATCATAGTATTATCAGTCGTGTTAATTTATTAAAAATATCTAATGATAAAGAAGCTGTTAAGCAAGAAGTATATCGTCAATTGAGAGAATCCTTAGATGTAGATAATATATTAAATGGAACTACTGAAGAACTTATCAATTTATTTAAAGATAAATTTGAAATTGAAATGAAACAAACATTGTTTGGATTAGATCATACTGGTGAAACATTTATAGTAAAAAGAAATGAAATATTAACTCAGTTTAAAAATGATAATATATATTGTTTAACAAGGTTGTCTCAGTATTTACGAGAAAGAAAAAAAGCAGTGATTATAAATATTGACAATACCGATCAATTTGATCAATCATTACAAGACTATTGTTTTAGTCTTGCAAATGAATTATCTCAACAACTACACTGTATCTCAATAATATCTCTAAGGGAAGAACGATATATTTCATCAAATATTGATGGATATTTAGATGCATATGAAAAAAATGGTTTTCATATTAGTGCACCAAATCCTCAACAAGTTTTTTTAAAACGTCTGGGCTTTATACAAGATAAAATTAATAATGAAAAAATAATATCTAAAAGGTATATTGAAGATATTAATATACTGTTTAAAATATTAAAAGATAACCTTGAAGATAAAGAAAGTCAATTTAATAAATTTATGACTGCAGCAACACATGGTAATATAAGACAAGGTTTAGACTTATTTAAAAATGTTTTGTTTTCTAATTATACAAATGTTGCTGAAATGATTATCCAAAAAAGCTGGACTATAAGATTACATCAAATAATAAAACCAATTATGATACCGATTTATAGATATTATAATGAAAATACATCAACTTCTATACCAAATATATTTAGATTACGGAGTAATAATAATAGTTCCCATTTTACAGCATATAGAATTTTAAATACTTTAGCAACTAGAAATGACACATATGTCTCTATACATGAACTAAAATCTAGCTTTATTGAAAGATTTAAGATGGAAGATGATTTTATACTTAATATCGATATTTTATTGAAACGAGGGATGATAGAATCAGAAAATGGATTAGATAAATATAGTAAGCACTTGCAACAAATAAAAATTTCATCCTTTGGATATTATATGCAGGATACTATTTTTAAAGAATTTGCATATCTTGAGCTAATTTCATCAGATTTATCAGTTATTGACAAGCAAGTTTCAAATCAAATTACTGTATTTTCAAACAAGGATTACGAATTATTAAAACAATCCCAAGAAAATAATATTAGTGAACAGGTATCTAATGAACTTAGATATAAAAGAATTCAGGTAAAAAAAGAAAAAGTTGATATACTATGTCAATATTTTCTTGCACAAGAAAAACTAGAAGTAGCTAAATATGGATTAGATATTAATTCTTTAGTGAGTAGTACGATAATAGAAAGTTTTAAAAGTCAAAGAGGAAATATTGAAAAAAGTGCAAAAAAGAATTTGCATATAAAAAAAGAGGTTAAAAATAACAAACATGGAATCAAAAAGTTGGACTAAATGTAGTTTAAGTCTGACATGGCTTATTTATTTTACAAATACAACTAACAGCAGTTTCAGTACTATAGATACTACTTAAATAGTATTGGATAGGGTTACTGAACTTTACTTAATCTCATAATATACAGAAAATCAATTGAAACAACTTTTTCTTTCCCACAGTTTCCAACAATTATTACTTCCCTTTCGTAGTGACGATTAATTCTATAATATTCATATTTTTGGTTATCTGGGTTCTCATTAGAACTGATATAGTAAGCAAATTTAAGAGAATTTTCTACTTCAAAATTTTCTTCAAACTAAGCTCTTGCATAGAACTAACATATTGATAGAAATTTAGGAGGTTTGAGTTTATGGTTTTTACTAAGTCACTTCTTGCCATCTTGTTTTATCTGCACATTCGTTACTTGTTTATCATCACCTTGAGTATCTAGCTGTGTAATAATTTCTGCCAGTTCTTTGGAAATCATCTCTGAATCTACCATTATTTGTTTGGAAGAACTTACTTGATCGTACTCAGATTTGAGCTTTGGGTAGAAGTAACAAGCCTAATTTAGAAAATGGAGAAAAGAGATGCATTGGAATAGTGAGGACTCTTCCAGTTTACTTTCTGGCGGAATAAGTGTCATGAAATTAAAAGGTGATGAAGGAGATATACTCTCGTATTTAAAGTTTAAGTAGTTTCTATTTGGGTTAAAATCATCTGCATTAACATCGACATCTTTAATCATCAAAGATGTGTACTCAAAAGACACTTGAGTATTATGTCTCTTTTGAAACAATTCAAAGGCTTTCTGTCCTATCTTTATCATCCAATCCCCTGTATTACGCTATCACGATATTCATATCATCTTACTTTGCTATAATATAGACAAATAATTAGGATAATTTATGACTGAACAAGAATTTTTACAAGACCTAGAGAAAAAACTGTGGACATCTGCTAACAAATTGCTTCCTGCATTAGACGCAGCTGTCTACAAGCATGTTGTACTTGGGATGGTGTTTGTTAAGTATGTATCTGACTCTTTTGAGACTCGTCGTCAAGAGTTACTTGTTGCGTTTAAAGATCCTCAAAATGATTACTACTTGGGTGAAGATTCTGATGATATGATTGAAGAAGAGCTAGAAACTCGTGACTACTACACAGAGAAAAATGTGTTTTGGGTTCCTGCAGGGGCGAGATGGGACTACATTCAAAGCAACATCAGACTCTCTGTTGGTTCACCACTTGCTCTTGGTGGTGAATTCAAAGGTGCTGGTAAACTACTCGATGACACGATGGAACTTATAGAGAAAGAAAACCCTAAACTCAAGCGCATCCTCAACAAGAACTATGCGCAACTCCAGATAGAACAAACAAAACTTGCAGATCTTCTTGACCTCATAGCAACTATTCCTTTTACACATGAAACACTTAAAGCCAAAGATATACTTGGTCATGTGTACGAATACTTTTTAGGGCAGTTCGCAGCAGCTGAGGGTAAAAAAGGCGGACAGTTCTACACGCCTAAGTCTATAGTTAATCTTCTTGTAGAGTTAGTCGAGCCATACAAGGGAAGAGTCTATGACCCCGCTATGGGGAGTGGTGGTTTTTTCATCTCTTCTGAGAAGTTCATTACTGAGCATAGTGGAAGAATTGGTGATATATCAGTTTATGGGCAAGAGTCAAATCCTACAACATGGCGACTAGCTGCTATGAATATGGCGATTCGTGGTATAGACTTTAACTTCGGAAAAGAGCCAGGCGACACCTTTACTAAAGACCAACACCCAGATTTAAGAGCGGACTTTGTTCTAGCAAATCCTCCGTTTAATCAAGATGAGTGGTGGGATGGTAGTTTAGAGGGTGACGCAAGATGGAAGTACGGAACACCCGCAAAAGGTAACGGAAACTTTGCTTGGATGCAACACATGCTCCACCACACTAGCCCCAATGGAGTGGTTGGTCTTGTACTTGCTAATGGCTCACTGAGTTCTACTACAAGTGGAGAGGGTGAAGTAAGAGCGGCTATCGTCAAAGCTGATTTAGTAGAAGCTGTTGTAGCACTTCCCTCACAGCTCTTTGCCAACACTCAGATCCCTGCATGTATCTGGATTCTTAACCGCAACAAGCCACAAAAAGGTAAAACACTATTCATAGATGCCAGAGAAGTTGGACACATGCTAGACCGTAAACAGAGGGCTTTTTCTAGCGATGATACTAAAGCCATAGCTGATACTTTTCATAAGTTTAGAACGGCTGATGGTTACGAAGATGTACTTGGAGAGTATTACTCTGCTACAACACAAGAGATAGAGAAACAGGAGTTTATCTTAACCCCTGGGCGATATGTGGGTGTGGCAGAAGAGGAAGATGACGGAGTGCCATTTGCGGAGAAAATGGCTACTCTTACGGCTGCACTTGGTGAGCAGTTTGAAGAGTCGGCTCGTTTGGAAGCTGAGATTAAAAAGAACTTGTTGGGGCTTGGGTATGCAATCAAATAAGACTATTCCACTAAACGAATTTATAACACTCCAAAGGGGTTTTGACCTTCCATCAAAAGATAGAATACAAGGAATAGTTCCTGTTATTGCATCCGCAAATACAGTTGGATTTCATAATGAAGCAAAAGCAAAAGCTCCCGGAGTTATAATTGGTCGAAGTGGTAGTATTGGAGGTGGACAGTATATCCAAGAGGATTATTGGCCATTAAATACTACATTATGGGTGAAAGATTTTAAAGAGCATAATCCAAGATATATTTATTATGTGTTAAAAAATATTGATTTTTCAAGATTTAATGTAGGTTCTGGTGTTCCAACATTGAACAGAAATCATTTATCAAGTATCAGAATAGAAGATATTGGTATTGTTAAAGAAAGAAAAATAGCTCACATCCTCTCAACCCTAGATGATAAAATAGAATGTAACCGCAAGATGAACGAGACACTAGAAGCGATGGCTCAGGCTCTGTTTAAGTCGTGGTTTGTAGATTTTGACCCTGCGCATGCTAGAGCTACATGTAAGAGCGAAGCAGACCTAGAAGCCGCCGCTACTAAGCTTGGAATATCCAAAGAGGTACTAGAACTATTTCCTAGCGAGTTTGTGGAGAGCGAGATGGGGATGATTCCATTGGGATGGGAAATTGTCAATTTTAAGAACTTAGTTGCTAAATATATTGATAATAGAGGAAAAACACCACCCTTAGAAGAAAGTGGAATCCCATTACTAGAAGTAAGAACATTACCACAAGAAATGTTAACAAGTGACTATGCGACAGATAAATATGTATCGGAAGAAACATATAATACATGGTTTAGATCACATCTTGATACAGATGATGTGTTAATCTCAACAGTTGGTACAATAGGATTAACCTCTATAGTTCCACCTAATAGTCATTTCACTATAGCTCAGAATGTATTGGGTATTAGAGCCAATGAAGAACTTGTAGATAAGAAGTATATGTTTTATATGATGAAAAGTAAAAGTTTTATTCATGCCATTGTGGCAAGATTAGTTACAACTGTTCAGTCTAGTATTAAACGCAAAGATATGGAAACTATTGAAGTAGTGATTCCTTCATTGGAAGTGCAAAAAAAATTTGCTGAAGTAATAACGCCCATGATGAAAAAAATGCAATCTAATGAAATACAATCTTTACAAAAATTACGGGATAGTCTTCTCCCCAAATTACTATCTGGGGAATTAGATATATCACAAATAGAGCTAAATAATGAATAATGACAAGTTGAAATCTAATGATGTAGACAAAGGTGTAGCCCTTATAAAAGGTATAACTGGTGCTATTCCATTTATTGGACCAATGATTGCAGAGATTGTAGGAGAAATCATCCCTAATCAACGCATAGATAGAATGAGCCAGCTACTATCTATCTTGGATAGCAAACTGAGTAAGTTAGAAATTACTCAAGAAGAATTAAAACAAAAGATGACAGAAGAATCTTATATTAACTTATTGGAAGATGGTATGTGGCAAGCAGCTAGGGCTTCTAGTTATGAAAGAAAGGAATACATAGCTTCAATACTAGCAAATGGTATATCTAATGATAATTTACATGAACTAGAAGAAAATATTTTATTGGCATTGTTATCCCAACTAAATGATAATGAAATAATTATCTTATATAGCTATACAATGAGAAGTCGTAATGACCAAGATTTTAGAGAAGAACATGAAAATGTTCTTATGAAACCGTTAGCACACATGGGGTCTAATCGAGAAGAAATTGATAAAGCTACCATCTATGATACATACAGAGAGAAATTAGTAAATCTAAATTTATTACATAGAGAGTTCAAAAAGCCAAAAAAAGGTGAGTTTCCTGAGTTTGATGAAAAGACAGGCATGATAAAAGCAAGTGGGTATAAACTCACTTCTTTGGGTAGATTGTTTTTGAGATATATTGATATGCCAGATGAATTTTAGAGTAGGAGGAAGAAGTGGATTTACAAGATTTTATAAAAGAGACAATTACACAAATAGCTGAGTCTGTAGTGGATATACAAAAGCATTTTGATGCAAAAGGTATTGATGCAATTGTTAATCCTAGAGAATTTCAGGATACAAAGGATAGCGATATTGCAGGTAGATTTAAGCCAACTCAATATAACAAAAATACAAATGAAACTTATAGCAGTGATTTTTATCGTGTTGTTGATAATATAGAATTTGATGTTGCAGTAACAGTTGAGTCAGGAAATAGTAAAGAAGTTGGTGGAAAGTTAAAAGTTTTTGATATGGGTATTGGTGCTGAAGGCAGTGAAGTTAATAAACAAGCTAATGTTTCGAAAGTAAGGTTTAAGATACCTCTTGTCATGCCACATGGTAGAGAAAATAAGGTTGACTAATGATTAACGAAGACCAAGTAGAACAGTTAGCGATAGAGTGGTTTAAAGAGTTAGGATATGACTACTTGTGTGGTTACGACATCGCTCCAGATAGCGATGACCCTCAAAGAGAAAGCTATCAAGAAGTCCTACTCTCTAAACGGCTACATGTAGCCCTAACGAAACTAAATCCAACACTTCCAGCCTCTGCAATAGATGAAGCTCTGCACATCTTGCAAAAACCGCAACACACAAGCCTCATCCAAAACAACAGAGCTTTTCAGATACAACTCCTACATGGTATCTCTGTAGAGATAAAAGTTGCAGATGAAACTAAAGGTGAAGTTGTTAAGATCGTAGATTTTCACAACATAGAGAACAATGACTTCTTAGTTGTAAACCAGTTTACCATCAAAGGCACAAAAGGAAATCGTAGACCTGACTTAGTATTGTTTATAAATGGACTTCCTATCTCTGTCATAGAGCTAAAAAATCCTGCCGATGAAAATGCAGATATATTTAAAGCCTACAACCAACTACGAACTTATAAGGATGAGATAGAAGACCTTTTCGTTTACAATGAAGCAATGGTAATCAGCGATGGTATTAATGCTCGTGTTGGCTCTCTTACGGCTACAGATGAGCGATATATGCAATGGCGAACTATAAAGGACGAAAACGATAAGCCCCAACTAGAATACGAACTAGATACTCTTATAAAAGGTTTCTTTGAGAAGGAACATTTACTAGACTACATACAAAGCTTTGTACTTTTTGAGGATGATGGAAAAAATATCATTAAAAAGATAGCAGGGTATCATCAGTTTCATGCGGTTAGAGCTGCGGTGGATTCTGTAATGCAAGCATCTATCAGTGGGACGAAAAGAGGCGGCGTTGTTTGGCATACCCAAGGAAGTGGAAAGTCCATAAGTATGGCTTGTTTTGCAGGTAAGTTGACAAGACAACCTGAGATGAAAAACCCTACACTTCTTGTAGTAACGGATAGAAATGATTTAGATGGTCAGCTTTTTGCAACTTTTTCAAGTGCGAAGATGCTGTTAGGACAAGAGCCTGTACAAATAGACAGTGTGGATGATTTGAGAGAAACATTAGAGAACAAGCCCTCTGGTGGGATTATATTTACGACTATTCAGAAGTTCTCATTGAAAAAATCTGAGAGTCATTTTCCTATACTGAGTGAGAGAAGTAATATTGTAGTTATTGCAGATGAAGCACACCGTAGTCAGTACGGATTTGATGCGGTGTTAAATGCTGAGACGGGAGCTTATAAGTACGGCTATGCTCAACACCTAAGAGATGCTATCCCTAATGCTACATTTATAGGGTTTACTGGAACACCAATAGAGAGTGAAGACAAAGATACTCGTGCGGTATTTGGTGAGTATGTTTCTGTGTATGACATTGAAGATGCTGTCGCAGATGGCGCAACTGTACCTATATACTATGAGAGTAGATTAGCAAAGTTAGATTTAGATTCTGATGTGTTAAAAGAGATAGATGAGGAAGTTGGAGAGCTTGTTGAAGATGAAGAAGCAAGTGATGCGGAGAAGTTCAAAAGTAAGTGGAGTGCATTAGAAAAGCTTGTTGGGTCTAAGCCTAGAATAGAGCAAGTGGCTCGTGACTTAGTAGAGCATTTTGAAGATAGGATTGCGACTATTGAGGGTAAGGGGATGATTGTTGCGATGAGTCGCCAGATTGCAGTTGAATTGTACGATGCTATCGTAGCGATTAGACCAGATTGGCATGATGAAGACCCTACTAAGGGAGCTATAAAAGTTATCATGACAGGTTCGGCGAGTGATAGCGAAAAACTACAAAAGCATATCTACAATAAGCAGACTAAAAAAGCCTTAGAGAAGCGAATCAAAGATGAAAATGATGAGTTGAAACTTGTTATCGTTAGAGATATGTGGCTTACAGGATTTGATGCACCAAGTATGCACACGATGTATATAGATAAACCGATGAAGTCTCATAACCTTATGCAAGCCATAGCGAGAGTAAACCGTGTGTTTAAGGATAAAAAAGGTGGTCTTGTTGTTGATTATATTGGGATTGCCAATGAACTTAAAGCTGCGCTAAAAACTTATACTGGAGCTGGTGGAAAAGGTACTGGAACTATCGACACAGCAGAAGCCCTTGCTGAGATGTTAAAACGACTTGATATTGTGAGTAATATGTATCATGGGTTTGATTATAGTGAGTATGAATCAAAGGCGCATATGCTACTTGCTCCAGCGGCGAATCATATACTTGGACTTGAAGATGGGAAGAAGCGATATTTAGATGAAGTGTTGGCATTAACAAAGGCATTTAGTCTGTGTGGAACATTAGATGCGGCTAAAGAGAAAAAAGAAGAGATAGCATTTTTTCAAGCAGTGAAGTCTATAATCCAAAAGGCTGGACGAACAGCGCATAAGAAAAACGATCCGAACAAAGCCATTAAGCAAATAATTGACAATGCTCTTATCTCTGATGGAATTGAAGATATATTTTCACTTGTAGGATTAGAGAAGCCAAACATTGGGATATTGTCTGCGGAGTTCTTGGAAGATGTTGCGAATATGAAGCATAAGAACTTAGCAGTAGAACTACTAGAGAAGCTACTCAATGATGAGATAAAAGCGAAGAGTAGAACAAATATTGTTCAAGAGAAGAAGTTTAGCGATAGACTCCAAGCGACACTTGCGAAGTATCACAATAGAGCGATAGAAACAGCTAAGGTTATCGAAGAGTTGATTCAGATGGCAAAGGATTTTGCAGCAGCTACTAAGCATGGGGAAGAGCTGGGACTTAACTTTGATGAGTTGGCATTTTATGATGCACTTGCTGAGAATGAAGCAGCGATGAGAGAGATGGGTGATGAGATACTTAAAAGTATTGCTCTTGAACTTACGAATAAACTACGAAATAACATTAGTGTTGATTGGCAAAAAAGAGAGAGTGTTAGAGCCAAGATGAGAATAATGATTCGTCTCATACTAAAGCGTTTTAAATATCCACCTGACCAAGAAAAAGAAGCGATAGAAATGGTAATGAAGCAAGCAGAAGTGCTTAGTGATGAGTGGAGTAAATAATGGCATACTCACCTCCATATACAATTACTTTTGAAATCCTTGCACAAGTAAGTGCTATCTCAGAGCTTACATCTGACATAAAACATATAGAAGTAAAGAAGATATAGAAAGAGAATTTTGTCCGTTCTATTACTGGGTCACTTCAAATTGAGGGTAATAGCTTTACAGAAGAGAAAGTCACTGCGATGCTTGACGCTAAAAGAGTTCTAGGTACAGTGAAGGAAGTTGAAGAAGTACGAGGAGCGATTAAAGCTGTACAGACGGTTGTGACAATTACGATTATTTTTGGTGTCATTGTTACACTCCTTTTAGTGGGTTATAGTCAATATTATTGACAGGGCTAAGTATCAAATGATAGAAACTATATTACTGTGATGATTGAATAAGGTTGAACTAGAACATGAAAAATCCTAAAGATTCACACGACAGTAGAAATAGTTATGTTTGAAGTGTAAAATGTGTTGGGTGTTAAACAAGAAGTTAATATCTCTCTATCTATATATACCAGGTTTTTTTTGAAAAGTCTCACTTAAAATATTTATATAATGTAAATAGCATGAAGAGGAGATAGTGCCGTATTAGTGCCAGTAGTTTGACACTTTTTCGATATTTTATGTAAATGCAGTTGGTGGAAGTACTCTGTTTTACTTAAATATCAAACCCTTGTGAATAATCATAATAAACACTAACTTACATATAAGCTATCTAAACAAAAAAGTTAAAATATAAAAGAGTATGGAAGGATCGTATATAAAATGTTTTGAAGAAGCTCATAGAGCTAAGAGTAGCTGAAAATACACCTTTTTATAACGAGGTGCATGTCAAATATATTATTTACAATAGCTATTCTTAAGTATAGAAGGAACAAATATCAACTTCTAAAATAAATGCAATTTTAGCTAAATGCTCAATATTAAAGTGTTGGTTTTTATAACAAATTTCAGCTCTTGATATTATGGCAACTGACTTATGTCCTATCGCTTCAGATAACTGTAATTGAGTCATATTAGCATTCTTTCTAGCTATTTTCACATTAAGACCTATTTTTCTATGTAAATTTTGTATGAAATCATTAGGTAACTTTTCAATATCTTTCATGCATAGATCCCTATTTGTATTATTAGTACAGAATAATGGAAAATATGATAATATTCAACTTGCTATAACACATTTTTAAAAGGTATGGTAAGAATGAATTTTGAAAAAGAATATAAAAAACATATTAAGAAACAAGGAATTAAGGGTGCTCTCCCTCATAATTTGACAGATAATCTATTAGAGTATTTACTAAAGCAAATTGAGGAATATATTCAAGATAATAGTGAATTCCCTTCAATGGTACTAGTACCGGTTTTATCTATACAAGGATATTTACTAGGGAACTTTAATAAAAAAGAAATACATGTAAGTTTTGAGTCAGATGAACAGATGGAAAAAAGTTTTAATTTGTATGTAGCTTGGATAGTTGTTGAAAAATCTAATAGAGTTTATAAAGTAGCAACCGATAAGGATTCGCAACCAACATTGGAAAATATATTTGTGAATGAAACAATTGGTGCTTAGCTGATTCATGCCAATTATATAGATAAACCTCTTTGATTAGTAAAAACAATTGTTATGACATATAAAAAAGGAAAGGAACATGGAACTAACTGCAAGTATAATATTTTTTGGAGCTTTACTTGGCATAATACTTTGGATATATAGGACTTTCTCATTTCTTACTGATCCTAAGACGAGAACCGGGATAATACTTGGAGAAAAAGTCAGAATAGGAGTATCAACTCCATTAATATTATTTATTATAATGGCAATTACTGCAGGAGTTGCATGGGGATAAATATGACAATAGATATATTAAGTGACTTACATTTAGATTTTTATTTCTCATCAGTTGAAGTGCCTAGCCTTGATGAAATCAAAGAAGTATTTAATCCCATATTTTATGGAGCTTCTGAGAGGATATTAGGTGATGTATTAATCCTTGCTGGAGATATAGGTCATCATAATCATCAGAACCTACAACTACTACAAATTTTGCAAGCTGAATATTATAGACATATAATATGTGTACTTGGCAATCATGATTATTACCTTGTAGATTATAAATCTATCGATAAATATGAGAACAACTCTTTTAATCGTGCTAATGAGATGAGAGAGCTAATAAATAAGCAGAATAACATGTACTGCCTTGATGGTACTGTTATTGAAATTGATGGTGTAAAATTTGGAGGGTGTGATAGTTCATACAATAATGCCTATCTTCAAAAGTATTTTCCATTACACGATGATGATTCGCTCATTAATGCAATGTGGAAGAATGGGGTGAATGATTATCGGATGATGGGTAATGTCAATAGCTATATGGAGATATACAATATAGAGATTGATAAATTAAAAAAGATATATGATAAGTGTGATGTCATGATTACTCATGTAAATCCATCTTATTTACATGAACATATTTCTCCAAACTATTGCAACGATAAATTTAATACTTTTTTTACTTTTGATGGACATGAATTTATGAAAGAAGGAAAGATGAAATATTGGATATTTGGACACACTCATGACAAAATAAATTACCAGTACGAAGGTGTTGAATGTGTTTGTAATCCTTTGGGTTATCCTCATGAGCATAAAAGTAAAAATACACATATAAAAAGTATAGAGATAGAAAAAATAATATAAGATGGGGAAGTTATATACAAAAAGACAATTGTTTAAATGGCTATCCATTTTTAAGAGAAATTGATTTATATTAATGAAATTTTTATTAATTCTTTTATTAATTCATCTTTAAGATTTGGAATTGATTTAATATATTAACCTTAAATAGGGATTGTTTATTAATTCATCTATTAAATCTATACATAGTATAAAGCAGCACCTAAAATAGGCCCATAAAGATTAGAAAATATAAGTGTATTGTTTTGAAGGTACTTTTGTTGTGTGATACTTAATTCATTGTATTTTAAGTAG
>Ga0256826_1000653_pt1 | contig 21150 bp, 14 predicted proteins | sample CV79metaG_FD_185975 | JGI IMG/M metagenome (GOLD analysis project Ga0256826, IMG submission 185975) | Hydrothermal vent microbial communities from East Pacific Rise, Pacific Ocean - CV79 | ecosystem: Environmental > Aquatic > Marine > Hydrothermal vents | place: Pacific Ocean: East Pacific Rise...
GCTTTATGCCCACAACCACTTAAAGTTAATAAGCTAACTGTTATAATCACTACATGAAAAATTCGGCTCAAGTTCTCTCGCATATTGTTCATCAACCTCAATATAAAAAATTATCACAACATCAATGTATCAATGTTATTAAAACACTTTTTCCACCGCATATTCAGTCGATGATCAGCTTTGCATACGTCAAGCATAAAGTACTCTACTTTGTTCTTAGCCATAATGGGGCAAAACAAGAGTTTGATATTATCATCAGCTCCATTAAAACGCCTTTAAAACAATATCCACCACCAAAGTGTAAAGATTTCATTTTTGATGACATTAGAGCCTATGTTTCGCATAAACCTCTTCCAAAAACAACTGAAGCCAAAAAAGAGACCGAGTCCCATTACCAAGAGCGTGCCTTAGGTGAGTTTGAGAACAATGTTAGTGATGAAAAACTACATAAGATCATCGAAAGTATTCGCAGCAGTATACATGATCAACACGATTAAAAACCTCCCCAAGTCACCTGGTGTTTACCAATACTTTGATAAGAACAACAGACTTCTTTATGTAGGTAAGGCTAAAAACCTTTACAATCGTGTTAAAAGCTATTTTCTCTTTACACCGCAACTCAGACCAAACCCTAAGCTCTCTGCACGTATTCACAAGATGCTCACAGAGACTTACTCCATGCACTACATCGTGGTGGCCAGTGAACATGATGCCCTAATTTTAGAGAACTCCCTTATAAAACAGCTCAAACCTAAATACAACATTCTTTTACGTGATGATAAGACCTATCCCTATATCTATATAAATGAGGAAGAGGATTATCCTCGTTTCGAGATTACACGAAAAGTTTTAAAAGCGAAAGGCATCCATTACTTTGGCCCCTACTCAGTTGGTGCGCGAGACATCTTAGACTCACTTTATGAACTCTGTAAACTAGTACAAAAGAGAAGTTGCCTTAAAGAGAAAAAAGCCTGTTTGTACTACCAGATGGACCAATGTCTTGCTCCGTGTGAAAAAGATGTTCCTATAGAAACCTATAAAAGTATTGTGAATACGGCTATTGCCTATATTGAAGACAAAAAAAGTCTACTTTCTACACTCACTGACAAGATGGACTTTTATGCAGAAAACCTTCGCTTTGAAGAAGCTGGAGCACTCAGAGATAGAATCGAGCGTATTAGTAAAAGTGAACTCATCTCTCAGATCGATCTGGCCTCAACAGCAAACTACGACATCTTTGGTATTGCCCATAATGAACAGCGCGCCACCATCGTTCGGCTTTTCATGCGCGGTGGTAAAGTCATCTCTTCTTCACATGGTTTTATTAATCTCAATAGTGGGTTTGATATTGATGAAGCTTATGAACGTGCTATCATAGAGTTTTATGGCCAAGAGCGACCGCCTGTTATTGCACCTATCTTAGTAGCTCATGACTTCAAAGAGAGGGTCCTTGTTCAAGAACATCTTAGCCACCTTTTTGGAAAAAAAGCAACACTTTCACATCCACAGCGTGGTAGTAAAAAGCACCTCACTCAACTAGCGCTCACCAATGCGCAAGAACTCCTACGTCAAAAAAGAGACACCTCAACAGAGACCATCGCCAAAACACTACAAGAGTTACTCACACTGAGTGTGACACCACGTCGTATTGAAGCCTTTGACAACTCGCATATGTCGGGTGAAGCAACTGTCGGAGGTATGATCACTTTTGAGGGTGAGTCATTTGACAAGTCAGGTTATCGCCAATACCACTTAGATGCGCGTGATGAATATGGGCAGATGCGGGAGACACTGACACGTCGAATTAACGCTTTTGAGCAAAATCCGCCCCCCGATCTTTGGTTGATTGACGGCGGAACAACGCTACTAAGTTTAGCCAAAGACTTACTTGACTCAGCCGGTGTCAACCTAGATGTCATTGCCATCTCTAAAGAGAAGATAGATTCAAAGTCGCATCGTGCAAAAGGTAGCGCTCATGATCAACTGCATAGTGTTTCTGAGAGTTTCAAACTATCACCAAATGATAAACGCCTGCAATGGATGCAACGACTTCGCGATGAGGCGCACCGATATGCTATTACCTTCCACAAAAAGACCAAACTCAAACGTGACCAAGCGTCTAAACTTCTTGGTACACATGGTATTTCACAAGCGAAGGTCAAAAAACTCTTACAACACCTCGGTACCTTCGAGGCACTCAAAAGTGCCAGTGAAGATGAGATTACTGCCATCTTGAACCAAAGTGATGCAAAAAAAATCAAGTTGATATATAAATAAGTTATATTTGCTTTTAATTATGATATATTAACTTATCACGGCATTTTGACGTGGTAAATACCCAAAAACTCGGGGTCTTGTTAAAGTCATAAAACAGTTGACTTCATTAAGATTAAGATCATAGGGCACCTTTAAAATCTTTGTTGTAAAAGTTTTTAGAGGTGCTCTTACAGAGTATTCAGAAAGTATTGAGGTTCTAATTATGGAAAGACCCGAAGTCATTGATGAAGAACACGTCTTTGAAGGACGTGCTATTATCAGTCAAACCGACACTAAAGGTGTCATAACATTCGCTAATCGCAAGTTTTGTGAGATCTCTGGGTACACCTCAGAGGAGCTCAAGGGCCAACCACACAATCTCATTCGTCATCCAGACATGCCAAAAGCAGCGTTTGCACAGATGTGGGAAACAATTAAAACAGGTCAATCATGGAACGGTATAGTAAAGAACCTTCGTAAAGATGGTCGATACTACTGGGTTTATACAGAGATATCACCTGTAAGAGATGAAGATGACAATATCACAGGCTACATCGCGGCGCGTAAACCTGCAAGTCGTAAAAATATTGACGAGATTAAAGTCACCTACAAAACAATGTTAGAAAAAGAGAGCTAAGGAGGCCATGTGTTAATTTACGATCACAATAAAGAGTTTATCGGGATTGATCAAGAGAGCTTAAAGGTTCTCGGTTACGATCGTTTTGAAGACCTCATCCATGAACATAAAGATGTTGCAGAACTTTTTGTTAAAAAACCAGGGTACATTCACAACTTTACGAACTTCCCATGGATCGACTTTGTTCTACATGCTGAGTCAGACGATGCGAAGGTTATTATTGCCGGAAAGACAAAAGCATTTTCAGCAACGATTGAAGTTAATACACTTCACCTGAAACATGCACCTGAAGAAGAGGCATTTTTAATTAAGTTAAAAAACATTCAAGACTACAATCTTGATGCTTCTGAAAGACCAGAGCCAACACCTGCACCATTTGAGCCAAGCGCGACAGAGTTTAATGCACCCGATAAAACGAAGGTTGAACCTCTTGAACTCACACCGGAACTTGAGATAGAACCATTTGTCACACCAGTGACCTCTCCTGAACCACTAACAATTGATGAAGATCTATTTGTAGATACTGCACCTGCTGTGGAACCAACACCTTCACCTGTTGAAGAAGAGCTTGATATCTTCTTCCATGAAGATGAGATTAAGGATGAACCACGTATCGAAGTAGCCCCTGAGATTCCTGTTGAAGAGGAGTCTATCTTCGACAACCTTCCTGAAGAGGAGAATTCGACGCCTATGCTAGGTGCAAACCTGAGCGAAGAGGACAAGGCATATCTTGCAAACCTAGAGTTTAGTGAAGATTATGTTTATAACCCACAAATCGCTGCAGATGAGTTGGGTCTACCAGTTGAGCTAATCGAAGAGTTTATTGGCGACTTTATTAAACAAGCCCATGAGTTTAAAGAACAACTTTTCAGTGCAATCGACAGTGAAGACTTTGACAACATCAAAATCCTCTCTCACAAACTCAAAGGGGTTGCAGCCAACCTACGTATTGAAGACTCTTTTGAAGTGTTGCGTAATGTTAATGAGACTAGCGACGTCAAAGAGTGTGAAGCCAACTTAAAACGCTTCTACATTACGATTGCTAAACTTGAGGGTAAAGATGTCGAAGAGGCCAAACGTGAACTTGATAAACCAAAAGAAGAAGAACTTTATGATCTGACACCTAAGAATGCTCCACAAGAGATCATCGAAGAAGAGATTATTCAACCTCTTGATCTTCCTGACTTTGAAGATGAAAGTTTTGCAGCACCTGAATCATTCGACAACCTTTCAGACGCTAGCAAACCGGAACCAACAAGTAACGATGATGAGATCTATGACTTTGGTCTTGTAACAGAAGAAGGTTCTCAACCACTTATGGTGGTAGATGATGAAGAAGGGATCATGGCAGATCTTGAAAACTTCGACACCATAGAAGAACCAGAGCTTATCTCAGACATCCAAGACTTTGATGAAGAAGAGAGTGCAAACTCAGACAGCCTACCAATTCTAGCTTATGACATTACTGTTGCTGCAGCTGAGATCGGTCTAAGTCCTGATCTTGTCTCTGCCCTTATTGAAGATTATATTGTCGAAGCCAATGAGATGCGTAACAAACTCAACGAAGTCATTGCAGATGAAGATATGATGCGATGGAAAGGGTACGCTGTCCAACTCAAAGGCGTCAGTGACAACCTCCGTATCAAAGAGATCTCAGATGCACTTCAAAACTTGATCACCAGTGGTGATACCAAACAAGCCAAAGCCGCTACACAAGAGTTTTACGGCTTTATAAACCAACTTTAACACAGGAGTTAAGATAATGATAGCACTTAAAAACAGACTAAGACTGATCAGTCTCTTCCCGATTCTGATTCTTTTTGCCCTTGCTAGTTACTATGTATTTAATGCATACACAAGCTACCAAGCTGCAAAAGTACTACAAGCCAAACTTGACGAAAATGTCTACTTAAATGAGCTGATTCGTAACCTTTCACGTGAACGTGGTATGACCGTAATGTACCTCGGAAATCAGTCAGAGACTACAAAAAAGTCTCTGGTAGCACAACGTGATATTGTTGATGAAAAGCTTGCTGCTTTTGATGAGCATCTCTCACACAATGAACTCCTACACGATCACAGTGGAAAAGTTGACTGTATTGCATGTAAAAGCCAGAAGTCGATTGATGATCACTTTAAAACGATTTTAGAGAATCGTTCAGAAGTAGACGCAGGTGAACTTGAGTTTGAAGATATCTACGACACTATCTATGGTTCAGCAGAAGCTGAAGTTCTTCAAGAGCTTAGAACCATTGGGGCCTTTAAAGTTGATCCACAAATTGCTTCTCTTGCCAATGCTTACATCAACATCTTAGATGCAAAACACTATACGGGTGATGAGCGTGACTTTATTAGTTACGCCCTTGCACGTGCTACTAAGTTTGATGCAGAAGAGCTAAACGTTTGGATTACCTTAATTGGTAAGGCAGACTCGATTAACTATGATGGTATTCAAAACCCTGATGTTAAAGCAGAGTTATCTGCCATCTTTGACGATGAAGACAATGCTGAACTGTTTGAAGATATTACAACTGAGCGTGCAGAGATTATGCAGGCGGTTAATGATGGTCTTTACTCAACAGAGTCAGGTATTTGGTTTACCATGCTTTCAGAGAAGACAAACCTTCTCTCAGATGCAGAAGCTGTTATTATTACAGCAATGGAAGCACGTTCAAATGCCGTTCAAGAGAACTCCCTTCAGGTACTTGCTATCGCCGTAGCTATCTGGGTAGCATCACTTCTTCTTGCTTTCCTTGCTATCGTACTTTCTAATGATATTGCACGTAATATCCGTAACCTTGAGTCGGTTCTTAACCGTGTTGCAGAAGATACTGCTGATGAAGAGTCAGATATCGCACACAAAATTAACCTTGACACCGCAGATGGTACCGCACAAGCATACGCTCTACTCGAGAGTGTTATTGATCAGACAAAACTAGAGACAGAAAATGCAAAAGAGGCTTCTGAAGCGAAGTCGATGTTCCTTGCAAACATGTCACATGAGATTCGTACACCACTTAATGGTATTGTTGGATTTACAGAACTCCTTAAAGATACTAATCTTCAAGATGAGCAGCGTGAGTTTATTGATATTATTGAGAAGAGTTCTGAAAACCTACTTGAGATTATCAACAACATTCTTGACCTTTCTAAAATTGAAAGTAACAAACTTGAGATTGAAGAGATCGTCTTTAATCCTATCGAAGAGTTCGACTCTGCTGTTGAAGTTTATGCAGTACGTGCGTCTGAAAAGCATATCGATCTTGGTTGTTTCATTGACCCTGAGCTTGAGCGTCCAATTAAAGGTGACCCTACTAAGATTAAAGAGATTGTTATTAACCTTCTCTCTAATGCTGTCAAGTTTACAGGTAGTGGTGGTTCAATTAACGTTGATATTCGTAGAGTTCAGATTGATGAGCCTAACCGTACCCGTATCCGCTTCTCAGTTGAGGATAGTGGTATCGGTGTTACCGCAGAGCAAAAAGCGAATATCTTTGAAGCATTTGGTCAAGCCGATGTATCTACCTCACGTAAGTATGGTGGTACCGGTCTGGGTCTTACCATTTCAAGTCGTTTTGTTGAGCTTATGGGTGGAACACTTGATCTTGAGAGTGAACCAGGTCACGGTACAACATTCTTCTTCGAGCTAGAGTTTGAAGAGATCGAGACACTTAACGAGTCTATTAGTGGAACATTTAGTTACATTAATGCACTCATCTTAGAGTCTGATACAAAAACAAAACGTCAAGAGATCTACCTTAAACAGTACCTTGACTTCTATGGTGTGAGTTATACAACATTCAAAGACATCGCAGAGCTTCAAAAACTAGAGCGTCAGATCAACTACGATATGTTATTTGTTGACTTTGACTACACTAACGAAACTGGCGTAGAAGAGTTCTCTAAGACACAAGAAGAGCTAGTCCTGATTACGAAGTCTTACTACATGAAGAAGATCGATAGCCTTGGTCTAGAGATCTTCAAAGTTATGTATGAGCCTATGAATGGTACTAAGATCAAAAATGTTCTTGAGTCATTTGACCTTGAATCATTTAACAACAAAAAAGCGCAGAAGATCCGTCATAAGAAGTTTGATGCACAAACATCAAAATTCAAGGCAAAAGCGCTTGTTGCAGAAGACAACATCATTAACCAAAAACTGATTCGTCGTACCCTCGAGGATCTTGGTCTTGATATTACCCTTGCTAACAATGGTCTTGAAGCCTTTGAAAAACGTAAAAATGGTGAGTTTGATGTTATCTTTATGGATATTCAGATGCCAGTACTTGATGGTATAGAGGCAACACAAGAGATCCTAGACTATGAAGAAGATGAAAACGTACCACACATCCCTATTATTGCACTAACGGCGAATGCACTTAAAGGTGACCGTGAACGCTTCATGGATGCTGGTATGGATGAGTATACTACTAAGCCTCTAGTACGTGCAGAGCTTACTTCTCTACTTAACCACTTCTTGGCTCATAAGATCATCGACATCAGTGAAGTTAAAGCAGCAGAAAAAGTAAAAGCACTTGCAGCTGAAGCACCAGAAGGTGAAACAGTTGAGACAGAAGCACCGGTAGTTGAAGAGAAAAAGACACTCAACATCATCTTGACAAAAAAGAGCCCTATTGAGACAAAACTCTTCTCTATGTTACTTGAAGAGCTCAAATTTGATTATGAGACATCAAAATCATTTGATGACTTGATCAAAGATCTTAAAGCTAAAAACCCGAATGTCATCTTAATAGATAAAGAACTTCCAGGTATGGACTTTGACCTTCTTAAAAAGACAATCGACGGACTACCAAACAAGACTTCAATCGTCATGATGGTTGACCCAGCAGCACGTGAAAACACTGAGCATAATGAGATTGCAGATGAGATCATCAACAACCTTGTTAACAAAGACCTTCTACGTCTTATCGTAGAAAAATATACTAAATAAAGGAGATAGACTATGTCCAACCAACTAAAAGTTCTTGCTGTTGATGATGATATGATCAACCTAAAACTACTAAAATCTATGTTAATGAAAAACGACCAAATCGCCGAGGTAATTGAAGCACGTAATGGTGCTGATGCTATTGAAGTACTCAAGCAACGTCATGACATTGACATGATCCTTCTTGACATCATCATGCCCGTGATGGGTGGCTTAGAAATGCTACAGATCGTACGTGCAGATGAAAACTTAAAGCAACTGCCTATCATCGTTTTAACAACTGATGAGACAAAGAAGACTGAGGCCCTAGAGCTTGGTGCTAACGGCTTTTTAATGAAACCCGTACGCGCTGCAGACGTTGCCAATAAGATTGCTACACTAGCACTCTAAACTCCTAAAACAGCGTTTAACACGCTGTTTCTTCTAACTTCACTCAAAAATCCATAAAATAACTTCTATTAAATCTAGCATGTAAGCTTGATTATAAATCGCTCAAGTGTCATCCTGTACTTGATTCAGAATCCATTACATCACAGATGTAGCTAACAGCATAGCTGTTATAAGAGCTAGATTCCGTATCAAGTACGGAATGACAAATAAAGTGGGGGGGTTGTCTATTGAGGCGTAAGTAATATCACTCTGCTCTAAGATACAGAGCAGATACTTTTATAAAAAGTCTAATTACTAATTTTAATCTACCAACATCTTCTCAAGAACTTCTTCGATGCGAGATACAGGTGTAATCACAACAGCATCTCTCACCTCATCAGGAATATCTTCTAAGTCACGTTCATAGTTTTTTGCTGGAATCAGAACTTCTTTCATGCCCGCTTTATGCGCTGCAATCAGTTTCTCTTTTAGTCCACCAATTGGCATTACAACACCCGTCAATGAGACCTCACCTGTCATCGCAAAATTAGAACGTATCTTTTTGCCACTTAATATGGAAGCTATCGTTGTACACATCGCTATACCAGCACTCGGACCATCTTTAGGCGTTGCACCATCAGGAACATGGATATGAAGATCGTACCGCTTGTAGACCTCGCTAGCATCAACTTTAATACCCTCTTCGCGTTCTTTGGCCGTCATTGGTATTTGTGAACTGTCTATCACAAGTCTTTCGGTATCGATCAAGGTCTTAACAACACTCATGGCAATACGTGCAGACTCTTTCATAACATCGCCAAGGCTACCTGTCAACTGCATCACACCCTTACCCTTAATGCGAATACTCTCTATCTTAAGTACATCTCCACCAACAGCAGTCCAAGCAAGTCCATTAACAACCCCTACTCTGTCGATATTATCTGTCTTATCAATTTCAAATACTGTTTTGTCTAAGAACTGTTTGATATTTTTCAGTGAAACGGTCACCTTCTCTTTTTCAGGGTTTTCCAAAATTATCTTTGCCGCTTTACGGGTTAAGTCAGCCAAACGACGACGGAGATTACGAACACCTGCCTCACGCGTGTAACTACCAATGATCTCTTTAAGTGCTGGTTTAGAAACAGAGAGTTCAGAGGCTTTGAGCGCATGTTTTTTTAGCTCTTGAGGAAGTAGGTAACGCTTAGCGATCTCAAACTTCTCTTGAGGTGTGTATGAACTCACCCCAATAAACTCCATACGATCACGTAGAGGTGCCGGTATACGTCCAACATCATTAGCCGTAGCGATAAAAATCACATTACTAAGATCGATGTTAAAGTTGGTGTAGTAATCTCTAAACTCACTGTTTTGTTCAGGGTCAAGTATCTCTAATAAAACAGCAGTAGGATCACCACGTCCAGAACGCCCTACCTTATCGATCTCATCAAGTACAATAATAGGGTTCATCTTCTTAGCATCGATGAGTCCTTGAACAATCCGTCCAGGCATCGCACCAATATAGGTACGTCGATGACCACGAAGTTCATTAACATCTTCTAAACCACCAAGTGCTATACGCACAAGAGGACGTTTTAATGCTGTAGCAATAGAGTTAGCTAACGATGTCTTACCCACACCTGGAGGGCCTGCAAAACAGAGGATTGCTCCACCCTGTTTACTCTCACTCTTGCCACGAAGTTCTATTAACTCTTTGACTGAGAAGTACTCTGCAATGCGCTCTTTTGGCTTTACGAGTGAGAAGTGATCTTTGTCAAGTTGTGTCTCGACTTCATTAATGTCAAGTTTCTTTTTAGCGATATCGCCAAAAGGGATCTCTAAAACCCATTCCAAATAACTCTGTATCATTCCTGCATCAGCAGAGTCTGGATGCATACGGGCAAAACGCTCTAACTGTTTGTTGATCTCTTTGTAAACATCCTCACCCATTTTAGGCTTTTTAGCCTCAAGTTTTTTACGATACTCCTCGATCTCTTCATCACGCTGATTATCGGTACCCAACTCTTTTTGGATCTGCTTGAGTTGCTCTTTTAAGAAGTACTCTTTGTTCACCTTTTCAATGCGATCTTGTACCTTAGAGCGGATCTCTTTTTGAAGCTTGTTTGCTTCGATCTCACCAATGAGAATGTCGATGAGCATCAAAAATCGCTTCTCAATGTCCGCTTCCACAAAAAGCTTATAGGCCTCATCTTTTTTGATCTTAATCGTGCTACAGATAAGGTCAGCGATACGGTTATGTTCATGGTTCTCTTCTATCGTACGAAGAAGGTCTGGAGGAAAGTACCCACTCACCTGTGAAAGGGTACGCACTTTTTCACGGACCACTTCAATAATCGCGTCCATCTTAAGTTCGTTAAATTCTAAAGGGTCTATGGTGTCAACCGTAGCTTTAAGTATGGGATCTGTACTGATGTGTTTTGTTATGATAGCGCGCGAGAGTCCTTGAAATAGTACTTTAACACGCCCATCAGGCAAGGCCACTTTTCGCATGATAGAGCCGACAACACCTGCATCGTAAATGGCGTCAAAGTCACGTTCACCTTCATGATCATCTTTTGTTGGGCAGACAATGATCAGTGAGTCATTTTCTATGGCTTCAGTAGCGGCTGCAATATTCTTATCATCACTCAAAAAGAGTGGGGAGATCATAAAAGGGTATAAAAAGATATCGTCTTCTGCGATTACTGGTAAGTCTGTTGGAAAGTCATCATAGTTGTCTAGTTGCATTATTGTTCCTAAAAGTAGTAAAAGGTAGATTGTAATATATGAAGTTGAAGATATCCTACCTTAGTAAGATCATCAAAAATTCATAATTTAAAATTTAAAATTGGTGTTAGAACCCGCTACCGCCAGGGTTAAGTGTACGTTGATAGTCATCTTCGGCCTCAGCTGCATCACGCTTGTCAGCAACTTTCACCTGACCTTGAGAGTTACGAGAGACAACACTCTGTGTGTCAGGTAGCATAAAGCCATACCAACTAGCGGTTCCATCACCCTCGAAGATCTCTTTATACCAAGCTACATCTGCTTTTTCAATGTCTTCCCAATCAACCCAGTTCTCTTTGCGAACATTGTGATAATGCTCAGCACCCATAGGCTTGTCTAGACGCTCATAAAGCTCTGCAATACTCTCATTTAGACTTGCTCGTGCCAAAACAAGACGTGTTACCATCGTGTCAACAATAGGATAGTAGATGGAATGTGGATACTTCACTTTAAAACGAGTACCCGCAGTGATAGCTTCATTGATCAGACCTTGATCACGACGGGGATTAGGGAGTGCCATATATTTTGCTTTGATCTTCAAGTATTCACTGTACTCAAGCTCACCTGGTGTTGCATAACGCTTAATATACTCATTTAGAAAATGTTCTGCTAAAAGGTACTCTTCATACTGCAGGTGTGATTGCGCCATGATCATCGTTGCTTCAGGGAGAAGCGGAGAACCAATATGCTCACTTTGAAGTGAACTATAATAGTTATCTGCCTTGTCCAAATTGCCATCAGAAACTGATGCGATCATACGCTTGTACCAGTAAGCAGCAGGCTTGTTGTACTCTTCTACATCCTTACTACAGCCAAGGAAAAGAAGTACAAATGCTAAAGTTAGAAAAAATTGTCTCATAAACGCTCATAATTATAAAATAGGTAGGTATTTTATCTAAGATGTGGTTAATGATGCTTTGAGTTGTCATAGAATTGACCTTTTTGCTTAATTGGCGATATACTTTGTCAAATCTACTAAAGGTATGGTGTGGAGATAGATCAAAAAGACCTTGATAAGTTTAAACGTCTCGGCATACAAAGCATTGCTTCTCTTGCTACCATAGCACCTATTGCCTATGAAGACAAACGTCTCCAAGCCCAGATGCAAATGGACAAGATGCAGGTCATTGACGCTACAGTAGAACACATCTCTCGTTCGCCAAACCGCATCCTTATCACACTCTTTGTCCATAATTTCAACCACAAACTCGAAGCAGTTCTCTTTAACCCTAAGCCTTACCAACTCCACCACTTTATACTCGGAGAGCAAAGCTTCTTTTATGGCAAGATAAGTTGTAACAGTGGTCACTGCCAAATGACACATCCTCTTCAAGTCACTAAGGTCGGAACCATCATCCCAAAGTACAAAACCGTATTACGCGCTGATGTTATGCGACGGCTGATAGAGAGGTATGTCAACGTAGAGAATCTACTTGAAGAGAACTTACCCCAGGGTGTTATTACCCTGCTTATGAGCATACACTACCCTACACTAGACCAAGGCGAAAAACTTTCCAAACACCAACTCCAAGCCCTAAAGTTCACCGAACTCTATGACTACATGAAGGTACTTTCAAACAAACGACGTTTCTTTCCTAGTCTATACCAATTAAAAAATGACTGGAAAGATTGGGCTTCCACCCTTCCTTTTGAACTTACAACAGAGCAAAAAGAGACTATAAGCTCCGTTGCAGATGACCTCAGTAAAACTATAGCCGCCAAACGTATGGTTGTTGGGGACGTTGGCTCGGGAAAAACAATGGTCATCTTAGCCGCAGCACTCATGGCCAGAGAACACAAAGCCATCTTAATGGCTCCCACCACCATCTTAGCCAACCAACTTTTCGAAGAAGCACAAAAACATCTTCCAGATCTTAATAGCGTCCTCGTCACCAACAGCACTAAAAAGTCTTTAGACCTCTTGCCTTACGACTTTCTCATCGGTACCCATGCCCTACTCCACCGCGAACTGCCAGAGGCTGGACTCATCATGATCGACGAACAGCATCGCTTCGGAACTGCCCAACGAAATTTACTTGAAAAGTTAATTATCTCTCCAGACAAAGATAACTCAAAATTCAAAATTCAAAATTCAAAATTAGAGAAGCGTCCTCACTTCCTGCAGTTCTCCGCCACCCCTATTCCACGTACACAGGCCATGATAGACTCAGCTCACATTGATGTGAGTCTCATTACACAAACGCCTTTTGAAAAGGACATTGAGACTAAGGTTATCCATAAAAGTGACTTTCCTTCGTTGCTAGAGAAAATTGAAGCTGAGATAAAACAGAAGCATCAGGTTCTACTTATCTATCCACTAGTCGAACAGAGTGAAGCGCTCAACTATCAAAGTATTGCAGAAGCTAGAAGTTATTGGGAAAAGCACTTTGATAAGGTCTATGTCACCCACGGTAAAGATAAACAAAAAGAGGCTGTCCTCACCGAGTTTAAAGATAAAGGTAACATCCTTTTAGCCACCACCGTTGTAGAAGTAGGCATCTCACTACCTAGACTGACCACTATCGTCATCGTAGGGGCAGAACGACTTGGTCTTTCAACACTACATCAACTACGTGGACGTGTTAGTCGTAATGGTCTAAAAGGGTACTGTTACCTCTACACCAACCAAGAAAAAAGTAGTCGTCTTGACGCTTTTGTTAAAACAGACAACGGCTTTGATATCGCAGCTCTAGACTTAAAGTTTAGAAAAAGTGGTGATCTCCTAGTTGGTAAGACACAGAGTGGTGATAAGTTCAAATGGGTAGATATAGGTGAAGATGAAGTAATTGTTAAAAAAGTTAAGGAGTATTTATCCAAGAGTGTTTAGTCCACTAATTACACGAATGTATAAAATAGTACTAGAGATTATTAAGGTCACTAAGTAATTGATTATTATATAAGTTATCACACCTGTTTAATAGCACTCTTCAATGAAAACAATTCGTGTAATTAGTGTAATTCGTGGACAAAAGGCTCTTGCTCTTAATCTATAAAGTCTACATAACATATTGACTAACTCTCTTCTCTGCTATAATATTTACAATATCAAAAAAGGAAGCTACATGAACATCTCACTTACTGGTCGTCACCTTGAACTCACCGAGTCTATTAAAGATTATCTAAATGCCTCATTAGCATCAATGGAAAAGTACAATTTAGATATTATCTCTGCTAACGTTGTCATTTCCAAACAAGAGAGACATCGTGGTATCTCTCTAGAATACACCATCAACATTGCCGGTAAAAACACCGTCATCATCAAACAAAAAGATGATGATCTTTATGCAGCAGCCGACTTAGCGACCGACCGTACACAAAAAGCCCTACGTCGCCTCAGTGACAAGATCAATGATCATCGCAATGAAAGTCTTAATGAAGCAAAGAATGAAGCTGCTGATAGTGATATACAACAGGCAAAAGAAGCGATAGAAGATGAGATCATCCCACTTGTACTCGACCTATATAAACCTAGAGAAGTGGCAGATGTTCTTGAAGAATTAAAAGAGGGGAACAAGCAGTTCGATATATTTATAGATATAGATGGAAAGACAAGAGTACTTTACAAGCGCAGTGATGGAAAGTTTGGACTCTACTAGGAATAACAAGGTCATTGCGGACTTGATCCGCAATCCAGTTATATTAATAAGTACTAGAGTTTTTGAAGCGTTCTTCTATGGTAGCGTATAGGTTCGTTTAACAATAAGCCTGCATTGTCAGAGACATACACATCAATCATCATAGTTCCATTCGACTCTGCTGTTTGAATAGTACCAATAGCTGTTCCACCAGCACCAAATAATGGTGCACATGCATTGGTAAGACCAAAATAGTTAATACTAACATTTATGTCGTAAATAGGATTTGCATTACTAGGATAATGTGCATTAAATGAGGTCAAACACCCTGTAGTAGCCCGGTTAATACCCGATACACGTAATATTGCATATTCCGTCGCACTTTTAGCTAATAGTTGCGCTTGTTCATTGACATAAGTATTTGTCGTACGTTGCGCAGTTTCTGAACTAGTTGATAACATATATGTTAATAGTGTCGCAATAACGATCATAAAGAAGATCGCCATTATCATTGCGAAACCATTTCGCTTTTGTTGAAGTCTTCGCATTAGAACACCACCTTCTCTTTACAAACTGAATAAGCACCAACACCTGTCACATTGTTATCGCTCACACAAACCTGAACGATTAAGATATCACCCATAGAGGTAAACTTGAAACTGCTAACATTTTCTGTCAAGAGATGCTTTCCAACTGTTCCTGTTGCTAGAGTGTCTCCATCCCATGGTTGCAAATTGTCATATAAAAATAGATCTCCACTTTCCAGACTAACCGCATACGCCGTCTGCGCAAACTGATAATATTCAAAAACATCAACACCAGTAAAGTCAACAGCTGCAGTGTTATCAACAATTGTCGTACCGTTTAAAGTAACTGGGTGCATTGAGCCATTTTGATTGTTGATAGCCCCACCACTCCAGCCAAAAGTAGAGTTTAGATCAACGTCAGAACCAACAAAAAAGATAGCCCCATTTCTATTTAAACTACTACCTGGCGTTGAAAGAGAGGCAGCAGTCGAAGCAGTCAAGTCAATAAAACCACTCCATAATGGCTGCTGTGTACCACGCCAATTATCAATGTCCATACCAATCCATTCAAGTACCGTTGCCCCAGCAATATTGTCGCCAATCTCTAATACAGGACCCGCAGTTGTATTACGCGCAATCGTAGAGTCTTTGATACGATATTGAAGACGATTAGCTATCTGTTTAACGGCTGCTTCACTTTGGTTTTCCAAACGGTTAAAAGTATTACTATAAACATAGTTTTCATACACTTTATAAAGTAGTTCAGCACCAAATGAAGAGAGAATTCCAAAGATGATAATAACAAAAATAAGTTCTATAAGTGTAAAGGCCTTACGCATTAAAATCTCCTTTTGGCATAGTCGGTCTCGCCAATGTTACATGTATAAGCACGAAGACGTGCAATAACAGCATTCGTGCCATCAATCGTCGCATTGATCTCGACCTGTGTCATCTTGACATTAGTAACAGTTGAGCCTGCACCAACAACACCATTCGGAACAGTAAAGACAAAAGGGTCGGCTACTGATCCAGCATGAGGTGTGTCTGAAGCGTATTCTCTTGTTGCTACAATGGTGTACTGATTTTTATATCCACCTATCGCTGCTACTGAGTTAGTCAATGGTTGGCTGATAATTAGTTTGGTTGACTGTGCAGGATGAAGCTCTACGTTATTAAAACCTCGATGTAAATCTTGATCTAAACCACCAACACGTATTGATGTATTGAGATCTGCTCGACTGTATATGGCAGCACCTGTTGCATTTGTATCAAGTATCTTTGATAAGACAACATCAGTTGCTGTGCCCCCTAATGAATTGTCGTCCCAAATCAAAGTTGTTGTCTCTGAAAGTACAGCTGATACTAAGAAAATAGCTTCTTGCGCTGCATTACCTTCTAGAGCTTTATTATTAACGGCTATCATCGTTGGTATTGTCAAAACAACAACCGAGATTAGAACGATTGCAAAGATCAGTTCAATCATGGTAAAGGCATAACGCGCACTGCGTCCAAGCAGTTGCGGTACTTTTCTTACCATTTAATTCTCCTGTTGGTGTTTTTATTACGATGTGTTGTACCACTATCTTTAACCGTTGTCTCCGCACCACTGTTTGATGACCAAGAACCTACACCGTAGTATTCTAACTGACCTGAAACACGTGGCGCTGTTGTATTGTACTTGTCATATATAAGCCACTGTTGTGTGTTAGCAGGGCTTGCCAACTCAATCGTTGCCTTATATGGATACCCTTTCGAACTGTTGTAAGTATAGGCTGCCGATGTTGTCGCCCCGTTTTGAGTATATACTTCTGCTGTTCCACCATTTGGAATACTGTTGATAGAACTTGTAATATTTCCATCTCCACCACCTGTGTTATGCGCACTGTTTTGATACCAATTCACACTATCAAGACTTTTACTAGGTGATGTACCGATAATCTCTTGTATCAATGGTTTGTTTGCAACACTGTCACCAAAGAACTCATAATAATATGTCACATTCCCAACACATGCTAATGTTCCTGTACACATTGCTCTTGTTCTTGCCATATGTGCACGACCGTAAATAAATGTTGCATTTTCATCAGCACTATCTGTTCCATCTACATTAGCCGTACTATCTGTTGCACCAGTAGCTGTATTGTATGTTGAGTTCACATCTACACCAACGGTACTACCAAGAACTTTAAATGGATTTACTGGGGTATTGACAGTTCTAGGATAGTTAAAACCAATCCACTTAGACACGTTACTATCATTCCAATTTATTGAACCTACACCTGCTGCAAAACCTATTGCTGTTTCAGTTGCAATCTCTATTTTTGATGGAGCCATATTTTGACCAGAACTTGTTACTGTTGGTGCAGTGATCTGAATCGAAATTGGGTTCTCAAATGCAGGAGTAGCACCTATGGTTGTACTAAAGTTACTAGTCGTGTTATTTAAAAAGTTCTCAGCTGTAATCGTTATATCTAAGCGAGAAGACATATTTGTATCATTAGAAATATATGTAAATCCATTTCCTGCATTATGAAGTTGCGTAATATCAACATCAAAATGGTCAGGAATAAAGGTAAGGACAACTGAACCACAAACATTTGTTCCGTATCCAGGTGCACCACCCGCCATAGCCCCACAACTTATAGATAGCTCATCAGCATCTATATTTGCGAAGTCTGAATCCGTTACAGTCACTGTAATCGTACCAACGTCCGTAAAAGAGAAGTTTGCTACTCCAGAAGTTGTTCCTACTACTGTATCACCATTAGAGATATTAAAGTCAGTTGCCGTGTCCCATGCAATGGCACCGCCCATACCAGATACTGAATATGTATTTGTCAATCCAATCATACTTTTAGATTGATTATAATCTTGTGACAATGTCGACCCATCACTATTAACACCTTGTAATTTTATACCATATTGTCGACCAGCACGTAATAAGTCTCTCCATGCTCCATCTGTACTAGTAATGACGTAGTTTAAGGGTCGTACTGAAAAGTCATCTCTTGAGTACACAAAATCTGTCAACTGGCCACTACTCGTAGCAGCTTCAAAACAGGTTTGAGCATCTGAACAAGTAACAGAACCACTAAGTACTGAATTTACCCATGTCTGATAATCTGCTGCTCCGGACCCTAACCGTACACCAAAGTCTAACGCTGCATGCTTACCACTTCCACCAACTTCACTTGATGCTAAATATGTTACTTTAAATCTAGCCGCTCTAACTGATCTTGGGACTACAACAGCATTTAAATCTGTTTTATTAGTTGCAGGATTAGCATTAAATTCAGCATAATAGGTTGAGATTGGAGCAAAAGTCACAGCATCTATAACTTCAACTTTAACTATACCGTTATACTCTTCCGGAACTGCAAATGAATCTTTACTAAAAGCAATTACGTCAACATTAAATGCTGCACCAGCAACTTGCGTATAAAGGGCTGCTTCATCTAAGCCAACTGATACAAGTACATAGGGGTCAGGAATACTAGCCCCATCAAAAGCAACGTTAAATGGACCGACATTTGAACGTGTTCTTGCGCCAAAATAGTTATCTTTAGGAATACATTGTGGTAGATCTAGACCAGTATATGTCTGTCCTGTAATTGGATTATAATAATCAAATGTATATTGAACCGTAACATTAGAATCCATTGGTACCCCAGTGTATTCGAAAAATGCTTTTTCACTACCAATACTAAATGGATTAATAGTACCACCAGTACTTCCATCAGCTCCTATACCTAAATTAATGGTTAGCTCTTTAGACGTAGTATTATAATCTGACAAATCCGAATCTAATGTGTCTGATGTATTAGTTAGAGAACCTTCATCAACATTCTGAACCCATGTAGATCCTGTATTATAAACAAAGATATCATCATCAAACTTCTTAGTAATAGTTACTTGCTCAGCTGAAGCATTATCGTCATTTAAAACCTCGACTTTAATAGTAACATCATCTCCAAAATACGGCTCATTACCTGCTGTTATCTCAGCCCCATTTGAATAAAACGTTTGGTTATAACAGACTCGAGGCTGGTAAAGGTCTACCGCAAATGCAATCATACTTGGCCAATAATAGTCACCACCCGAAGTAAAGGTTAGACTTGCTGTCGTCTCATTATTATTAAAAATCTGGGCATGAGTGCTATCACCATCAACACCAACTTCATGACTTTGAACGTCAATACCACTATTGTTAATTAAATTTGGACTTCTTACTGGAGCACCTGAAATAGAGGAATTAAACGCATTGTTTGTTGCTGGGTTTCTTCCGCCAGCAGGTTGTAAAGCAGCACTTGCACTTGGACCAGCAACAGTAAATGTATCGCCGAAAATATTTGCATCACCTTCAGCAACAAAAACAGCTACATTTGCATTAACCGCACCAATTGGTGGTGTTAAAAAGCCTGAAACATTGACTGTAACACTATTAGCACTACCACCAGAACGAATATTTTGCCATCCGTCATAAACAGATACATTTTGTAACTTTGGATCAACCGTATCGCTAACGGGACTCACATCTTCATATATCACCACTAATGACCAAGCACCATACTGACCTAGTCCACCAATAGTTGTCTGTCTTGCATCGATATTTGCTACTGTAATATTATCATCACCAAACAGCATAATACTTCTAACGATATTAGTTACATCTGCAAAACCTGAGTACCCCGTATTTGAATTATAAAAATGACGAATTGAGTGAAAATCACTAGCCTGTACTAAAGTATAGTCCAAACCATTATTACTACCTTTAATATAGACTTGTGGAAGTAATGCTCCATTAGCAGCTTCATAAGCATCACTAACAATTGATTGCCAATACAATCCAGCCCATTTCACTGTTGCACCAGTAGGGAGATCTAATTCCGTTTCAGATGAATTTGTTGGAGCAGCACCAATCACTGCACTCGTAGCTGTATCAGTATTAACATTTGTATACGTATAGTTATTATTGGTCTGTGAAACATTGGTTCGACATGCACCATTACTATCTCGTGTACACAATACCGTATTACCTATCTGTTTCATACCACCTATAAGGTTTATACATCTACGTGGCGCAAATGCAATATAATTACTTGTCGTACCAGAATTCGATGGAGATGAACAACCATTAGTACCTATAGTTGGAAGAGGCCCAGATAAAGATAAAGACAAATTATCAGCATAAGCATCAGCATCTTCACTACAACTTGTACAACCCGCTAACATATTCATTGTCACAACTAGACTTGTTGTACCAGACGGAACAGTTCCAATTAATGAAAAAGCCTCCATACTAGAATGTGTATCATCCACACCTGTTGAGACTCGTGAAATTTCAGTTCCACTTGAATTTTTAAAAACTATGTATATTTCAATTGTATCACCATCGCCTACAGCATAACCACCTGCATAATAACCTGAAAAATTATAAGTAACGTCATTATTATCTATATCAGTTGAAATATCCGTGACATTAAATGTTTGATTAACTCTAACATCACCACTTTTACCGTAGAAAAAATATGCTCCTCCATTAGAAGGAGCAGTTCCAGCCCATCCGGTAGAATAACCAGCTCGCGAAAAATCAGTACCTGCTTCAATTGTCCATTCACTAATATCAGCCGAATTCTCGGCTGTTCCACCTTTAATAAGATTTGTATCGTAATCAGTAGCAGATAACACCATTGGGCTAAACAAAGTAATCAATAATATTGTGAAATATTGCCATATTGTCATTTTCAATGCACCTTGTACACTTTGTTCATTATGAAACAAACTATTTTGATTTATTTTATATTTCATTTTATCTCCTTAGAAAATGTATATTTACATCTTTTATACAATTATAAATGACTTTATAATCATACCTATATTACATAGTATAGTTCTAATTTTATTCAAGTTGTCTTAATAATGAAAATTACATAACTAATTATTATACTAATATCTCGTGTTATTATCTTACACCTATTAGATCGTTCTACAAAAAAACTACTAAAAGGATTAGTGGGAACTTGTTTTCATGTGCCCTAACTGCGTTGACATTTT
>Ga0256826_1000654_pt1 | contig 21148 bp, 22 predicted proteins | sample CV79metaG_FD_185975 | JGI IMG/M metagenome (GOLD analysis project Ga0256826, IMG submission 185975) | Hydrothermal vent microbial communities from East Pacific Rise, Pacific Ocean - CV79 | ecosystem: Environmental > Aquatic > Marine > Hydrothermal vents | place: Pacific Ocean: East Pacific Rise...
CTGGTTTTACCTCTGCAAAGGGAACCCAAAAGGCGTGGGCTGCGTCGTCGCCACCTTTTACTTTTGGTAGTTTATCTCCCTTTAGTTCTATGAGGTAAGCATGGGTTACCGTTCGACCTCTTGCTGACCGATATGGGTCGTCAAAAACTTGGGTTTTGGTTATGCTTCCAGCTAACACAGGGGCTGGTACTTTGATTCTTGTCTCTTCTCTTAGTTCTCGAATGACTGCTGTTTTAAGTGTCTCACCTGCATCTAAAAATCCCCCTGGCAAGGCTTTTAAACCTCTTCCTGGTTGTGCTTTTCTTTCTATTAGTAAAATATGTCCTGACTGAACTACTACAGCATCGACTGTTATGAACATTGGGGTGTATGGTGCTTTGTCCCATGCTGACTTATATTTTTTGACAAAATGAAACTCGTTTTGAACTTGCTCAAAAGCCTTAGTTGTTTTGAACTTCTCTAAAGCTATAGATACATTGGTATTTAATGCATCACTCAACTCTCCATTGTCAAAGTAAAGTTCACGAATATCGGTAGAAGAGATATTTTTATAGTTCTCAACCTCTTCTCGCTCCCATTGAGGAAACTGTGTTAAGTAGTCCGAACTGCTGTCTTTTTGATGACCTATAAGACCAACCTTTGGTTTAGAAGCAATCTTGTTGTGAACAATACCTGCTACTAACTGTTGAACGGACTTAATCCATAACTGGTTGTTGTAGGTTTGGTCAAGTAAGGGAAAGGCTAAAATACGTCGATTTTCCTGTTGCGAAAAAACGGTACGCATCAATGCTTCACGTTCATTAAAATCCCATGGGTTTCTAACGGTACGTGGCTGATATGCCGAACCAACTAAGACAATAACTTTGTCTGACAACTGTAATGCTTTACGAATAACACTCTCGTGTCCTGTGTGAAATGGCTGAAATCTGCCTATAAAAATGAGGTAATCATACTTCATCACTAAGCTCCTTAGCGAAATAAATTTACTCTTTATGGGTCTATCCCTAGAGTAGAACAGCATCAAAAAATCCTTTTGAGCTGTTGTAAGTGTAGCCTAAATAAACTTAATGTTTTACTACTTCTATGTGTGAAAGTCTAATATGTTCTGGTACAAAATCAGTAGGTACTTGACTATTGTCAGCTACTATCTCTGATTTTTTTTGGCTACAACCAAAGAAAAAAAACAATGTCATTAACATGACTATAAGTTCTTTCATTATCTACCCTATTTTCTGAATTTACTCTGTTAGAGCGATGTAATTATAGAGGTTTCCTACTTTTTATCTTGTTAAGAGAATTATCTAATTTATAATTCTAATCTTATTAAAACCTAAAAATAACCCAAACTAAGATTTAATCAAAAATAAAAATTTTAAATAGCTTTCAAAATTATATCAGAGATACAGTTGATAAGTACTATACTAAATTATACTAAGGTAGAAGCGATAAAGAATTAAAAAATAAAAAGGAACTAAAATGTTAAACGTTACGTTAAATGAAAAAGAATCTATAGCAATACTAGAACCTGATAGTGCTTTATGTGAGAATGACTTTAAGATTGCAGGTGAAATTATTGACCCTTTTATTGAGGCAAAGGGAAGTTTAAATGGTCTTATTATCTATGCTGAATCTTTTCCAAGTTGGGACTCTTTTTCCTCTCTTATGACTCATCTAAAGTTTATTAAAGAGCATCATAAAAAAGTATCTCACATTGCCTTTGTTAGCAACTCTTTTGTTGGAACTTTTGCAGAGCATATTACTTCTCATTTTGTCAATGCAGAAGTTAAAAACTTTGACTTTGACAAACTAGAAGAGGCTAAACTATGGATAAAAACTGGTAATTTAGTTGTAAAAAAACATGGTCTTTCTATTGGGATAGAAAGAATCAATCAAGATTTCTTTCTTACTTTTAAAGCTGTAGGAAAACTTACCCATGAAGACTATGTCAAAGTAACACCTCTTATTGATGCTGCTTTAGTAGGAGTAAAAGATCCTCATATAAAAGCATTGGTTGACATTTCAGAGTTCGACGGATGGGAACTACGTGCAGCATGGGATGACTTTAAAATTGGTCTTAAACATGGTTTTGACTTTGAAAAGATTGCTATCTACGGACAAGATAAATGGGTAGAATATGGCATAAATGTCACTTCATGGTTCATGAGTGGTGAGGTCAAAGAGTTTGACAGCATAGAGAATGCTTTAGGTTGGTTAAACTCCTAAAGCCTAAGACATGAAAAAGGGTTAAGAGTACAATTATTTTTTCATGTTCCAACTTTAGCTAAATGAAGTTCTTGATGAACGTCTAACTCAAATGGCAAAGTTAGAGATGGAAATTGGAGATTTAATTTTGGAACATCGCCATGCCTCTTAAGTTCGATGTAAAAAGAGGAGCATTTAAAACTAAAGCCGTAGAACCAATAAGACTATCGGGAATATCTAAATTATGACTTTTGGCATAAGTTTTAATAAGTGTAGTAGATTGTTTAGAAATAGATTCATTTATATCAATAATCTCTAAACCATCATTTTTAAAACGGTTTAAAAGCCATAAAATTTTATCAAAAAGTTGTTCATTATGAATATTAAGTGTAATGGTCATTTTTACCCTTTTATATTTTTATATAGTATATCAAAATTATTAACTAAACTAAAATCTATTTTACTCAACCACCCATTCACCTTCAACCAACAACTTCCCATCAAAATAAACCTCCCCAACAAACCTATCACCTTTAGTATAAGTCCCAACCCCTTTAGGTGTTCCACTCATGATAATGTCTCCATCTTCTAAGCTCATGAAACTCTCTATCTCTTCAAGCATCGTATGAGGTTTGTACATCATTAGGTCGTAGTTGGCGAACTGTATTAGTTTGTCGTTTATGGTCAGCTTCATACTAAGTTTGCTCATGTCTCCAGAGAAAGAAACAAACTCACTAAAGACAGCTGAACCATCAAAAGACTTGGCTCTTTCCCATGGTAGACCTTTGCTTTTCATGGTGTTCTGAATACCTGCATGGGTTAAATCTAAGCCGAAACCTATGCCTGCTATGGATTTGTTCTCTATGAGAAAACAGATTTCTCCCTCGAAACGTGTGTCTTCTTTGTAGTAGTTTAAAGTATCTGAAATGGCTGAGTTTGGTTTGTTGAATACAACCATGGAAGCTGGAATTTCATTACCTAACTCTTCTATGTGTTCGACATAGTTTCTGCCTATGCAGACTACTTTGGTTGGGGTTATGGGCTTGTTGTTGTAGGTTATTGTTTCCATGATAGTCTCTTTTTTAAAAGTATAGTATATAATCTAATTATTTCGATAAAATATAATAATACAATTAAGGAAAATACAATGAAAAACAAAATTACTTTAATTATGGGAATACTTCTATTACTCTCAGCTTGTTCAGAGCAAGACTATAAATATATGTATACTGAACAAGAGAATGTTTTTGATATTTTAAATAATAAACCTCACACTTCTGCCGAAAGAGATTATAAAACCATTCAAAATGGACAGAACCCAATGAAAAGACCATCATATGATGAATATAGAGAAAAATAATCTTAAAAACTTAACTATTCTTCTAGTAAAACTCTACTAAACCAAATATTAAAATAAAAACTATCTCAGTTGTTAAAGAAGCTCTAACAACTTGAGGCGTTAATCTTTTTTCATTTTTCAAACCTACGGCTACTGTTAATCCCATCATTGCTCCAATAATTGCTGCTCTCATGTTGAAACTCCTTTTAATTTAATAATATTAAATAATTAATAATATTTTATAACATAAAAACTTAAATATAGATAATTTTAATCTAAAAGTACAATATTGATATAATATGTAAAAAAGGAGCTTTATGAAAAAAATTATATTTTTTGTATTACTTAGCACTTATCTACTTTTCTCAGCCACTACAGAACAAATTAATCAATACCTCTCTCTTTCACACTCTGAACAGCAGGTCATTGCAATAGAGCAAGTATTTGACTCTATGAGGGAGAGACAAAAGACAAAGGAAAACAATGAAAGTACTTCACAGGTGAGCATTGTTTACCAAGAGTACTTAGAAGAGCATTTAAGTTCTGATGAGATTGAAAAGGTACTTGCACTCTATCGTCAGCCCACCATGTCCCGATATACTTCCGAGATAAAAAACTTCTCCATTAATGAAGAAGATATGAATGCTTTTTTAGAAAGTCTCAAAGAAGAGCCTCTTCTTACAGAAAGAGAAGAGATTGTAGACGATATTATTGAGGTACTCATTAATGAAAAATTACAATTGAATTTTTATAGAAGTATGATGCAACGTTATCAAAAAGAGAATGAAGAGAGTAATCGTTCAAAAATAACCTCAAGAGAGAAAAGTTATATTAACGCTATGAAGAAGTCAGCTAAAAAAGAACTACTTTATGGGACTCAAGTCTTTAGTATGGAAGAGATGAAAGAGTTAAAAGAGAGTATTGGTTCGAGTATATTTCAGAAAGTTAAAGAGGTAGAAAATGAAGCGTTAGTAAAAATTATGAATAACTATATTCAAGGTATTATCTCAAAACCTAAAAAAGAGAAAGTAGCAAAATAATAAAATTATTATTGTTATATAATGTGCTAATATTAAGTATAATTATTACTTTCTACTTAAGGTTGTCTTATTTATATTTAACTTTATTGACTTATTTAAATTAACTCAATACAATAAAATAACTATCTATTCATAAGGAGGAAGATAATGTTTAAGATAAAATATATACTATTGAGTGGACTACTGCTTCTACTACAAAGTGGATGTACTGACCCTATACCTACTCCACCACCTTCAATAAATAAGGTAGGAATTGGTCTTAGTAAAGGAGATATAGAACACTACTCTAATTCCCCACAAGGTTTATATTATTATGGGCAAGTATTAATTGAACCTAAACTAGCGATGCAGACACTGAGTGGTCCAGAGGCACAAACTTTCTTCTCTCATGTTACAAGAATTTTTAAAGAGAAAAGAGAAAACTTTGGATTAAGCGTTACTCCAATTATTGATGGGCATCGTCTACCTGATATTGTTCTGTTTACCTACTCTTATGATTCTAAAACTCAACAATGGATTACTACTTTTAATGAAGAGCCAAGAACAGCTATGACACTACTGAGAGCTGAAACAGAACTCTCTTTTGAATTAAAATATACTTCTATTAATAAAGAGACCTTTAACCAAGTAAAAGAGATTACAAAAAGTATCTATGGAGGAAATATTTTACTCTCTGCAACTTCTCTTCCCATTATTGATCTTATTGGAGATAAAGTTAGTGGTATCTTAAGTCATTCTGTAAACTCATCAACTACTCTTTATTTCTCTCCTGTAGCCGATGCAAAAAAATCGGTTGAGTATAGCATTCAAACAAAAGATGGAAAAAAATTAGCCGAAGTAAAATTTTCTCTTATTCTTAGAGACTCAGTTGTAACAGGTGCTGTAGTTGAGTCTGAACTCAATACTATTCCTAAAGTCAATAGTTTAACTAATCCTCTCAATATGATTCGAACTCATATTAACGATACACTCACCTTAAGCGATAAGTTACAAAGAGAAGAGTCAGTAGCTACATTCTTTCAAATTAATGAACCTATTCAATTTAGAAATAAATGTATTGATATTCAAAATCGATTAGAGACCTATGGACTCAATATTTTTGACCGGTATTCAGCTTTTGCTCAAATATTAGAGAGAACTAACTTTTTAACCAATAGACAACTTTATCACAGTGGTTGTCTATCCAATAGGAAACTTAATATAATGAATAAAATGGGAATTTCAATGCCTCCTCCACCTGAGCCTAAACCTATTCATATAATTCTTAATGATAAAGTACTACAAAATTTTGGACGTTATATGTTAAATCCTCTTGCCAATGTAGGATTTAAAAGTGATTTACTTAAACTCTTTTCCGATACAGTAATGGTACAAAAAAATGATTTAATTTCCTTTGATGAATTATATACTGAAGATGATGAAGTAGCAATGACACCTGAAACATTTATGAAACGTCTTGGAGAGATTGGAGTTGCACGATATGGTAGCTATAGTCGTCAAGTAAAAGAGTACCGATACTTTCTTTTTCGACCTCTAAGTGGTAGTACAATCTATCGTATTAAACTCAAAAGAGAAAGAACATGGGGACGTATTCGTACAGTTATCATTGAACCATGGTCAGATGAAAAAATTGCTCTTATAACACAACGAAAACTAAGAAGAATAGCCAAAAAAACAGTATATGGTTATAAAGATGATGCTCTTAGAAAAGAGAATCAAATTGAAATTGCATTAAATAACTAATAGGCTTTTGTAGAGTAACTCATTGGTTACTCTATAGACTAAACAGCCCCTTGGTCAATCATTGCATCAGCTACTTTTCTGAAACCTGCAATATTGGCACCTGTTACTAAATCACCTTCACAATCAAACTCTACAGAGGTATCATAAGCTGTTTTAAAAATATTTTGCATAATCGTACGCAATTTAATATCTACCTCTTCAAAAGACCATTGAGACATACTTGCATTTTGACTCATCTCTAGCTGAGAAGTAGCAACACCTCCTGCATTGGCTGCTTTTCCTGGAGAGAACAAGATATTATTCTCTTTAATAAACTCTAGTGCTTCTGGTGTCGTCGGCATATTGGCACCCTCATTAATTAAAATACATCCATTCTCTTTTAGTGCCTTCGCATCTACTAGAGTAAGCTCATTTTGAGTAGCAGATGGGAATGCTATATCACAAGGAATACTCCATACAGCATGACCATTCTCTGGATATTTACTTAGAGGTATATACTCACATTTACAGTCAACTGTTGCATACTCTTCTAATGACTGATGATGAATCTCTTTAATTACTTTTAGTGCTTTTAAGTCAATACCATCTCTTTGATAAATTGTTCCTCTACTATCAGAACAAGAGATAGGAATAGCACCCATTTCATAGAGTTTTTCAATAGTATAAATAGCAACATTACCCGAACCTGAAACGGCACATTTTTTACCTTTTAAACTTTTATCATATTTATTTAAAAAATTCTCAGCAAAATAGACTGATCCATAACCTGTAGCTTGTTTTCTAGCATTTGAACCACCCCAATTAATACCTTTTCCTGTTAAAACCCCTTCAAATTCACCTGTTAAACGTTTATATTGTCCAAATAGATAACCAATCTCTCTAGCACCTACTCCAATATCACCAGCTGGAACATCTTTATGTTTTCCTATATGCTTATATAGTGCTGTCATAAAAGCTTGACAAAACTTCATAATCTCATTATCTGATTTTCCTTTTGGATTAAAATTTGATCCTCCCTTTGCTCCACCAATCTGTAATCCAGTCAATGCATTTTTAAAAATTTGCTCAAATCCTAAAAATTTCATAATTCCTAAATTAACAGTAGGATGAAAACGAAGTCCACCTTTATAGGGTCCAATAGACGAGTTAAACTGAACTCTATAGCCTAAATTGGTCTGAATAACTCCTGCATCATCTAACCAATTAATACGAAAAATTATACTACGTTCTGGAACAACAATACGCTCTAAAATATTCTGTTCAATATAACGTTTATCTACATCTAATAGAGGTTTTAACGAAAAAAGTACCTCTTGTGTTGCTTGGTAAAATTCATCCTGTCCAGGACTACACTCTTTAATATATTTTAATGTTTCTTTAATTTTTTTAGCACTCGACATCAATTAATCCTTATATTCTCTGATATTTTCATCCCTATCTTAGCACTTTTTGACTAAAATAACGCAGAAAAATCTCCCCTATATAGGAATATTAAATAATGTCAAAACCATTAGAAAATTTAGATGAAGTACTAAAAAGTCACAAACTATGTCAAGAAGAGTATACACATATATTAGAAATATTAGACGGTAGACACCCAAACCTCGTTGAGCTTGGAATCTTCTCAGCTATGTGGTCTGAACACTGTTCTTACAAATCAAGTAAAAAGTACCTCAATGGTTTTCCAACAAAAGCACCATGGGTTATTCAAGGTCCAGGTGAAAATGCTGGTGTTATTGATATTGGTGGAGGAATGGCTGCTGTATTTAAAATGGAGTCACACAACCACCCATCATTTATTGAACCTTACCAAGGAGCAGCAACGGGTGTTGGTGGAATTTTAAGAGATGTATTTACAATGGGTGCTAGACCTGTAGCAAATATGAATGCTTTACGTTTTGGTAACATTACCAACTCTGATAATTCTGCAAAATATCAAAGACACCTTGTTAAGGGTGTAACAGAGGGTATTGGTGGTTATGGAAACTGTATGGGTGTTCCAACCATTGGTGGTGAATGTTCTTTTGATGAGTCTTACAATGGAAACATCTTGGTAAATGCATTTGCACTTGGTTTATGTAAAGCTGATGAGATTTTCCTTGGAATTGCTGAAGGTATTGGTAACACAGTAATGTATGTAGGTTCAAAAACAGGACGTGACGGACTTGGTGGTGCTGTTATGAGTTCAGATTCATTTACAGAAGAGTCAAAATCACTTCGTCCTACTGTTCAAGTGGGAGATCCATTCATTGAAAAACTTCTTCTTGAAGCATGTTTAGAACTTTTCAAGACCAAAGACGTAGTAGTTGGAATCCAAGACATGGGTGCAGCTGGTCTTACATCTTCAGCATTTGAAATGGCTGGAAAGTCTGGTTCAGGTATGATTATGCACCTAGACCAAGTTCCTGCTCGTGAAGAGGGAATGACTCCTTATGACTTTATGCTTTCAGAGTCTCAAGAGCGTATGCTTGTTTGTGTTAAAAAAGGTAAAGAGCAAGAGGTTATTGATATTTTTGAAAAATGGGACTTAGATGTAGCAGTTATTGGTGAAGTAACTGACACAGGTAACATGGAACTTACTTGGCATGGTGAAAAAGTTTGTGATATGCCAATTGCTCCTGTTAGTGAAGAGGCTCCAATTTTAGACCGTCCTACTACACGTCCTACTTACTTAGATGAAATTTCTGGAAAAACCATTGACTCTTATGATAAAATAGAAAACCAAGTAGCCTTTGAAAAACTTATCTCTTCCATGGAAGTAGTTGATAAAGCTTGGATTTACGACCAATATGACTCAATGGTACAAACAAACACAACAAAAGCTCCAGGAAGCTTAGATGCATCTTGTATTAGAATTAAAGAGACTGGAAAAGCTTTAGCTATGTCTGCTGACTGTAACCCAAGATACTGCTATATTGACCCAGAAAAAGGTGGAGCTTTAGCTGTTGTTGAATCTGGACGTAACGTTGCAATGTCTGGAGCAAGACCTCTTTCTATTACTGACTGTTTGAACTTTGGTAATCCAGAGAATCCAGAAGTAATGTGGCAATTTGCACAAGCATGTGAAGGAATCAAAGAGGCATGTTTAGAACTTAACACTCCTGTTGTCTCTGGAAATGTTTCTCTTTATAATGAAACTAATGGAACATCTGTTTTCCCTACTCCTGCCATTGCAATGGTTGGACTTAATGAAAATGAGAACAGAATTCTCCCATCTTGTTTCCAAGGTGATGAAAACCATTTAGTACTGATTGGTGATACAACTTCAGAGTTTGGGGGTTCACTTTACATTAAAGAACTTTTTGATGAAACAGCTGGAAAATTAGCAAACATTAACTACAAAAAAGAGTTGGCTCTTTGGAAACTTGTTATTGATGCAAATGAACAATCTCTTTTAGCTTCTGCAAAAGATTTAAGTTCTGGTGGTATTGCTATTGCCTTAGTAAAAATGGCTGCAGTATCTGGTAGAGGTGTAGTTGCTGGAATTAGACTTGATGACAAAAGAGATATTTTTGATGAGTCACAAAGTAGAGCTATTTTGGAAGTAAGTTCAAAAGAGAATCTTGAAGCCGTTATTACAATGGCAAAAGAGTTAGGACTTAGTACTGATATTATTGGTAAAGTTGGTGGAGATATTGTTAAAGTTAATGATGTTGAAATGAACTTAGAAAACCTACAAGAAATCTATTTTAATAATTTCAAAAAAGTTATTGAACAAGATATATAAAACAAGAGAAGGATTTACCTTCTCTTAGAAAATTAAAACTTTTTTATCTGATTCTTATACACATTGAAAAGAATCTAATACCTTATCATATACAGGATGTGTATCCTTTTCACAATAGTACTCTGAAACTGGTAATTCTGTTTTTTCTAAAATCTTATCTTCTATTCTCTTTACTGGTTGACTCACCATTAACAAATCTCTGTTTGCTTCTTTATTTGACTTCTTGTTTAAGGCAATTGCCTCTTGCTCTGCATAGTAAGCAACTTTCTCTTCTTCTGTCATAACATAAGATGGAAATACTGTAACTTCATCACCATCAACTACAATGGTTATACTTTTATCTATTTCTCTCACATCATCTATAGCTAATGAGTCAATGTGAGTATTAGACTCACTATTGCTTTCAAGGTATCTAGGTTTTTCTAAAACAACAAGAGGTGCTTTTTCATGCTTAAATCCTTTTGTAGTTGGTTTAAGATTTTTTAAATCTATAAAACATACTCCACCCACACAATTAGTTTGAGCAAATAATGTAGTAGCTAGTAACAATGTAGATAAGGTTCCTGTAATAAGTAACTTCTTATGTAGCATTTGCTAAATCTCCTCATAAATAATAATTTTCTTTTCCTAAGAATATTATGTCAAAATATTTGTAAACAGTAAAAGAAAAAAAGGAATTTTCACTCAAATATGTCAAAATACTTGTTAAATGTGTAGTAAAAATGAAATTAGACAACAAAAAAAAACATAGTCAATATTTCATTTTATCTGTGAGATTTTATATTGTTTAATTTTATTTCTTTTAAGGAGCAGGAAATGCTTCCCAATTGCTCACCTCTTCTACTTTAGGGAAGGAGTGCAGTATCTCTTGTGGTTGAAACTTTGGTTTATAAGCAAATGCTTTACACCCATCTACCCAATAACCAAGATAAATCCAAGGAAGTTCTAAAACCTTTGCTAACTCAATTTGATAAAGTAAAGAGTAAGTTCCAAGTGATAATGATGAATAATCTGGATCATAATAAAAATAAATTGATGAGATTCCATCATCTAAAATATCTATTAAATCCACACCTACTAACTTACCATCTCTCATGTAAAGAACCTCTTTCCCAAAATCATGAGCTCCATCTACAAAATTTTCTCTATACTCTCTAGGAGAGATATTTCTATGTGTCCAATCATCTTGTTTATGTTTAAAGGCATGATACTTATTATAAAGATCAATATGAGATTGAGATAAAGAGGGCTTTTGAATAATAATTTCTGTATCAGAATTTCTTTTAATTGCTTTCTTTTGAGATTTTCTATATTTATAATCATTAACATTAATACGAATTGATTTACACTCATTGCAGCCATTACAAATTGGATGAAAATAGTAACAACCAAATCGACGCCATCCACGATTAATAAGTGCTGTATTATAGGTCTGTGTTGCATTCTCAATATGTTTATAACTCATACGTACACTCTTATTCTCTAAATAAGCACATTCGTAATCTAACATACAAAAATCTGTTGATGCTGGTGGTGTATCTGTAAAAACTGTATCATTCATAATCGTGATTTTATCTAAAATTTGTCAATTTATAGTAAAATTCAATTTATTTTTTATTTAAGGATTCTGTTTGTATCTTTACCAACCAACAAGTGGCTATGCTTATAATAGTGATTCTATATTTCTCTATGATTTTATCTTATCTTTTCAACCAAAAGGATCTCTCTTAGATGTAGGTTGTGGTGTAGGTATTCTCTCTCTACTCTTAACAAGAGATTGTAAAATAGAAACTACTATTGTAGATAAACAAGAGAGTATGTTAAAATATGCTAAACACAATTTCATAATTAATAGATTAAATGTTGAAGCACATTTAGGAGATTTCATAAAATTCAATGAAGAGAAAAAATATGATTATATTATCTCAAACCCTCCATTTTATGATTCAAATGTAACACAAAGTGAGAATACTCATCTTAACATTGCAAGATACGCTCATCATCTACCTATAGATGAATTTATTTCTAAAGTTAAAAAGCTTCTTAACCCTAGAGGTCGTTTTATCTTTTGTTATGATGCAAAACAAGTTGATCGCCTTCTATATAGACTAAAGAAAGAGAAAATAAATCCAGAAGTGATGCGTTTTGTTCACTCAAAAATAGATAGAGAATCTAAACTCGTTATGATTTCAGCACGAATGAACTCTAAATCTCTAATGAAAATTATGGCACCTTTGATTGTTTTCAATAATGAAAGTATTTATAATATTGAAGCACAAAATGCTTTTACTCAAGCTGGAACAAATAGTATAAAAGGAGATTATTAGTGGAAAATAAAATATTATCAGAAGAGGGATATGAATTTAAATTTACCCCTTCAGCTTGTGAAACTTGTGGTGGTGCATGCTGTACAGGGGAGAGTGGTTACATTTGGGCAAAATATCCTGAGATAGAAAAAATGGCAGACTTTTTAGAACTAACAGTGGAAGATTTTGCTACAATGTATCTTAAGAAAGTAAAGCATCGTTACTCGTTAATAGAGAAAAAAATTGATGATGAAAACTATGCATGTATCTTCTTTAATGAAGAGCTAAAGCAGTGTAGTATTTACTCTGTAAGACCAAGACAATGTCGAACATTCCCTTTTTGGGAGACATTTAAAAACAATAAAGAAGAGGTAACAAAAGAGTGTCCAGGAATCATATAGTAGTTAAAAAGAATCTAAAATTTATCACACTACTCTTACTTGTAGCTTTTTATACTATTGGCTGTAGCAGATATAATCTACCACAAGGAAGTAAGGTAATTATACAAAAAGAAGAACTTGCTAAATATAACCCAAAGAATTTTTCAAAAGGAATTACTAGTAAAAATAAATTTCCTAATGAAGATGAATTAATTATAAAAGCCATTTTTTTAGAAGAACAAAATGATTTTAAAGCAAGTCATGCATACTACTCTAAACTCTATGATGTCACTCATCAAGAGGAGTATCTTTTAAAAGAGGTTACCACAGCACACTATGCAGGTATTGCCTCTAAAAATTTAGAACAACTAAAAGCATACTCTATAAAAAATCCTACAAACCTACAAGCTAAACGACTTTTACTCTCATTTTATTTAAAAGAGAAAAACTTTAGAAAAGCAAAAAACATAGCACAACTTCTCGTTACTCAATCTACACAAGCTGTTGACTTTGAACTTGCAGCAAATCCATATATTTTTACTGAAGAGTATACCACTGCATTAAAGTATCTAAAAAAGGCCTATAGTAAAACGTATAATGAAGATATTTTATTAAAAATAATTACAATCCAAATTAACTATCTGAACCATATAGATGATGCTGTCCAAATCTTAGAAAACCATAGATTAGAACAAGGTTGCAGTGAAAAAATATGCTTACAACTTCTAGGAATATATGCTCAACAACGAAAAATAGAAAAACTCATACCTATTTATAAAGAGTTATATAGAGTAACTAAAAAAGAAATTTATATAGAAAAAATTATAGAGACTTATCTTGCAACAAATAAGATAGATTCAGCTATCAGCTATTTAGAGAATGGTATTAACAATGATAGCCTACTCTACTCTCTATATATGGAAAAAAAATCTTATTTGAAAGCTAATAAATTAACTCAGAAGCTCATAAAAAAAACGCTAGATCCAAAATGGTACGCAGAATCAGCTATCTCTTATTATGAATCATTATCAAATAAAAATGATAAAGTTAAATTAAAGAAAGTTGTTAATGACTTTGAAAAAGCAATCAAATTTGGTAACAAAAACCCTGTCTATTTTAACTACTATGGATACACCCTTATAGATAAAGATTTAAATTTAGAAAAGGGTCTAAAAATAGTTAAAAAAGCTTTAGAACAAGAGCCTGAAAATAGTTATTTTATTGACTCTTTAGCTTGGGGATACTACAAATTAAATGAGTGTAAAAAAGCATATACAAATATGAAAAAAGTTATAGATATAGAGGGGTTAAACGATAAAGAAATTGTTAAACACTGGAATGCTATCAATAATAAATGTAAATTAAAAAGGTAAAAAGTGGCACAAATTTTAGATGAAATCATAAAAAAAACAAAATCTGACTTAGAAAAAAGAAAAGTTGACTATCCAATGGAGTGGTTAGGGCGTTCTTTATCATTAAACCCTTTTCCTCCAAGAGATGTATATTCAGTTCTCAAGTCAACTCCTGAAAATCCATACAGAATTATTGCTGAAGTTAAAAAAGCAAGTCCTAGTAAAGGTATTATTAGAGAAGACTTTGATCCAATGGCTATTGGTCAAGCTTACGAAAAAGGTGGAGCTGATTCACTATCTATCTTAACAGAACCTCACTTCTTTCAAGGAGACAAAGAGTACTTAGGCATGGTAAGACGTTACACCTCTATTCCTCTACTTCGTAAAGACTTCATTGTGGACAAATACCAACTAGTAGAAGCCCTTGCTTATGGTGCTGACTATGTTTTACTTATTGCAACTGCACTTAGTCGTAAAGAGTTAAAAGAACTTCTAAACTACACTCGTCACTTAGGAATGGAAGCATTAGTAGAAATACATGACAAAAAAGATTTAACAAAAGCCATCTTTGCAGGTGCTGATATTATTGGAATTAATCACCGTAACCTAGAGACATTTGAGATGGATATGAGTTTAAGTGAAAGATTAATTCCTCTTATTCCAAAAAACAAGATTATCGTTGCAGAGAGTGGAATTAACAACCATGAGACAGTACAAGAACTCTCTAAGGTTGGAGCTGATGCATTTTTAGTTGGTGAACACTTCATGCGTCAAGATGACATAACAGCAGCCATTAGAGAAGTGAAATACGGAACAAAATAATGATTAACATTGTCATAACTGGTTGCTCTACAGGTATTGGACTTGAGACAGCTAAATATTTAAAATCACAAGGATACAAAGTTTATCCTACGGTTAGAAATGAAGCTCACCTAACTGTACTTAGAGCTATGGGTTTTGACAATGTTATGAAACTAGATGTTAGAAACTCTTTTGAAATTGCAGAAGTCATTGCTTCTGTTTTAGTAGAAGATGGCAAAATTGATGTCTGGTTCAATAATGCAGGATTTGGTCAAGCAGGAGCTGTAGAAGATTTAGATACACATATATTAAGAGAACAGTTTGAAACCAATCTCTTTGGTCTGCATGAATGTACTAAACAGATTATTCCTGTTATGAGAAAACAAGGTCATGGAAAAATCATCCAACACTCTTCTGTTTTAGGTCTAGTATCTCTTTTTGGTCGTGGTGCTTATAATGCTAGTAAATATGCCATAGAGGGTCTAACCGATACCCTTAGACTAGAACTAAAAGGTACAAACATATACCCTGTTCTACTAAATACAGGACCAATTACTAGCTCTTTTAGAAAAACAGCCATGAAGAAACTTCAAAAAAATATAGATATTGAAAACTCTGTTTTTAAAGAGAACTACTTAGAGAACCTTGCCAAGAAAAAAAGCGAAGTACCCTTCAACGAAGAGGCAATTTCAGTTGCAAAAGTTGTAGAAAAAATCATCATAAGCTCTAAACCAAAACCTCGTTACTACATCACTAAAGCCACTTATCTATTAGGTTACCTAAAACGAATTTTGAGTACATCTAGGTTAGATAAAATTTTAGGGAAAATTGGATAACTTTATTTTTTTAGAAAATAGCATCGAATTTAAATAATTATATCTTTCTTAATAAATATTTAAACTATACTCTCCCTCTTAAAATATTTTTATAAAAACTAATAATTAACTTATATTTAACTAACAATTAACTTATAATAAATTTATATAATTAAATCATAAATATTTTAAATATAAGGAAATACATTGAAAAAAATAACAACAATAGGTTCAACAGTAGTAGCATCTTTACTTTTAATAGGATGTGGAGGTAGTGGAAGTAGTTCAGGAACAACTTCTACAACAGGTACAGGCTACTATGTGGATGCAGCTGTAAAAGGAATTGATTATACTTGTGGTTCACATAGTGGGGTTACGGGAGAGGATGGTAATTTTACTTTTGAAGTAAATAAAAAATGTACATTTAAATTAGGAAACTTAACTCTTAGAGAAGTTAATGCATCGGTTTTAACTGATGGATTAACTATTTTAGAAGATCATCCAGATGTAGCAAGACTTTTACAAACTCTTGATAGTGATGGAAATGCAAGTAATGGAATTGACGTACACACTTCTGCAAAAGAGTTAAATTTAAATGAGATACCTACAGATGATACAGTGTTAGCAACAATTCGAGATGATATTAAAGCTAAAGATAGCGAATATAATGGAAGAGTTGTCTCTATTGAAGAGTCTCTGTCTCACCTCACTCAAACTCGTGAAGAGATTAAAAATGATGGAAAACGAACACAATACACTGGAGTGACATCTGCTGAAACTACTGCTTACTTTGGAGATAAAGAGAATAACTTAATTGTAGTAGTTGATGTGGAAAATATGAAAGTTATTAAAAACATTGCTACAGGACATGAAAAGAGTTATGCTGCTGAAGTGATTAAAACAAGAGCATCACATGGAGAAAGCAATCCAAAAATGTATGTAGACAATAGAGGTAGTGATGTAATAGATGTACTTGATTCAGCTACAAATACGATTGTTAGAAGTATAAACCTTCAATTTCATCCTAGAAGTATAGATGTTCAAAAAGAGACAGGTTTAGTTGCTGTTTCAGGTGTAGACAAAGCTATGACTGCCATTATTGATAGTGCAACCGATACAGTAATTGCAACCGTTGGTGATAGTACTGTTACCTATCCAACAACAAGTGGGCATAGTTATGTCTCTAGTGGTACAATGGCATCGGGGCATCCTCATTGGTTAAATGAAAACCATTTTGTATTAATAGATAGACAAAATATGAAAATAGCAACCTATAAAATAGAGAAAGATAACAGTGGAGTTTGGCAAACAACTTTAGTCAATGAAGTAGCTACACCATCTCCTGTACATAATTTGATTCCACCAGAAATACATGGTCAACATGGAAGAACTCATGGAGCAGAAACGTCAATTATCTTCTATGCCACAGCTGAGGGTGCAAGTGGAATTTATCCATCGGTACTGAAATTAGAGTTTTTAAATGGAACAGGGTTATCAGTTCTTGAAAATTTAGAGATTAAAAAAGATGGACTCTCAACAGATGAAATGGGTGTTCACCACTTAAACTTCTTAAAAGATCAAAAAACCATCTATGTAGGTTCAGATGAAGGGAACTTATTTGTAGTAGACTATACTACTTCTCCTATGAGTATTATTAAAACTGTTCAAGCAGGAAAAGGTGCAGGACATACTGATGAGATGAAGCATAATAACATAGCTGTCGTGATAAATCATAAAGATAGTTTTATTACTTTAATGAATACAACAACACATGAAAAAATTGCTGATATTGTAGTGAGTACATTAACTGCTAGTGAACTTGGCACAGTACAAACACAATCTCATCCAAAATATCATTTCTCAAAAGATGGTCGTTACTTCTATATTTTCTTAACAGAAGAAGGAAGTTTAGTTAAAGTTGATTTGACTACTAAACAAGTAGCACAACGCCTTGAAATTGGTGGAAAATTAGCTATGGGATCATTTATTGAATCAAAAGAGAAACATAAGAGTAATTCTTCAAATAGAACTAATAATGAAAACTCATCAAATACAGAAAGATCTAGACACGGTCGTTAGTAATTATAAACCTAAGAAAGCAAAATATTTAAAAAATTAATATTTTGCTAATATATTTATGTCATACTAGTAAATAAAGGTTTATATTTAAAGGAAATGCAATGCGAATAATAATTTCGTTAATTTTTTCATCATTGTTCTCATGTTCTCAAACAATTAATGAACAAATTCATTTATTAGAAGATGCTACTCCTAAAGAAAGAGTAGCATTAATGAATAGTATTAAAGAACAATTAGTAAGTATGAATGAAGAAACAAGAATAGACACAATTAATACACTCCGTAAAAAGCTACAACATAACAATAAAACTTCTCATCAAAATAGTAATGTAAATAATATTCAAGATGAACATACATCAAAAAGAGAAAAAGTTCATCAAGAGGAAGCATTAAAACTTCAAGATGAACTTCATCAACATGAAAACCATCAAAATCATATTTCAGAAGAGAATAGACGTATGGAAATAACAGAACATTCAGATAGCACTTCTCATAATATTAATCAAAGTAATGGGGCTAAATAAGTGTATAAATATTTTCCTTTATTAATTCCTATATTTCTACTCTCTTATATTGATAGTGATATGGATGGTGTAGAAGATAAAGATGACCTATGCCCAAATACATTAATTACTAATTTAGTAGACACTACAGGATGTTCTATTAAAAGCTTAATATCTCCTCACCACTTTTCATTAACAGCTGGTACAAGTCTAGCAAAAGATATAAACAGTACTTATAATTTCTCTACATTGGAGCTTGATTATTATTATCAAAATATTTCCCTACAACTATCTAGCTCCTATTATAATTTTAAAAATACCACATTAAATGAGAATGGTATTAATGATACAAACTTGAATTTCTTTTATAAATTTTATCCAAAAGAAAACTTTATGCTTACTGTTGCCACAGGTATTTCTTTTCCAACATATTATAATAGTGATAATAAGACTGATTATAGTACTTCTATAACAGGATATTATTATTTAGAGGACTTATCATTCTCAACAGGATTTGGATATAAAATTATTGGAGATACTAATTCTTCAAATGTATTTTTTTATAATATTAATACTGGATATACTTGGAATAGTAAATACTACTATAGTATAGGATATTATGTTTCTGAAAGTATTTATAATGGAATTGAAAATTTTAAATCAATTGCATTATATAACCACTATAGTATTAATAAAAAATTGTTTACAATATTAAGCTTATCTAAAGGATTAAGCAATACCAGTTTAGATGAAAGTATTGGAGTTAAACTTGGTTACTATTGGTAAAAACTTTACAATTCTTCTAATGGAAGATGAAGAGGATTTAGGTGAAACTCTTTATGAACTCTTAGTAGATGAAGGATATTCTGTTGTCTGGGTAAAAGATGGAAGTGAAGCTTCAAACATAACATACACAAACAAATTTGATCTTTATATTTTTGATATTAATGTACCAGAATTTAATGGTTTAGAATTATTAGACTCTTTACGTAAAGCAAGTGACAATACACCAACAATATTTATTTCTGCATTAATTGATTTAAAAAATATAAAAAAAGCATTTACGCTTGGAGCTGAGGATTATATAAAAAAACCTTTTTTCCCTGAAGAATTAATACTTCGTATAGAAGCAAAATTTCAACAAAAAAATTCTGAAATTTTCTATAAAGATTTAATCTATTCTCCTAAAGCAAAAGAGCTAAAAAAATCTGGAGAAATGATTTTTTTAAGTAAAAAACAGCAACAACTATTTGAATTTTTTATAACTAATCTAAATCAAACATTCGAACCTAATGATATTATGGATTACTGCTCAATTAAATCACTCTCAGCTCTACGTGTTGCAATTAATAAACTAAAACAATTAACAGGTATAAAGATAAGAAGTATACATGGAATAGGATATAGACTTGAAACTTGTTGAAACTGAATCTTTTTTCAAGAGTTTTTTACTCTTTTTCTTATCACTAGGTACAATGATTACTGTTATTACTTATATTAATTACAAAAATGAATTAGAACATTTTGATAAAGAATTACTTACAAAAATGCAACTTTGTAATTACTCTTTAGATTGTAAAGAGTTTAAATTGGAATTTATTCCAAAGAGAAGTCAATTGACATATACTTTAATAAAAGGGGAAAATGAAGTAAGTAGTCTATACCCTGTAAAAGAAGGGGAAGATTTCTATTTAAAACTTTTTTATACTACAAAAAACTATCATGACTCAATACATTTTTTACATAAAAAAGCATTTATTAATTTCATTGTTTTAATTACAACTATTTTTATTTTTTCTATACTTTTTTCACTATACTCTCTCTACCCTCTACGTAATGCTCTTTCTCTTACTCGTGAATTTGTTAAAGATATTTTACATGATTTTAACACACCTATTTCAACAATACGTTTAAATATATCTCTACTAAAAAAAGATTTAGGAGAAAATAAAAAGCTAAATAGAGTTGAAAGAGGCATAGAAAATATTTTATTATTACAAGAAAATTTACGTGATTATCTTCACTCCACTACAGATAAAAAAATAACAATAAATCTTTTTAAACTTATTGAGGAAAGGGTAAATTTAATAGAAAACAACTACCCAAAATTAAAATACTCTATAGAAATACCAAATAAGATAATTCTAAAAACAGAAAAAAAATCTTTTACTAGAATTATTGATAATCTATTAACTAATTCTAGTAAATATAATAAAGCTAATGGTCAAATAAAAATAACTTATGACAACTCTAAAAACAATTTAGAGATAAGTGATACAGGAAAAGGAATTAAAAATCCAGAACGAATCTTTGAACGTTTTTATAAAGAACACGAGAGGGGAATGGGAATTGGTCTAAATATTGTTCAAAAACTTTGTATACAATTAGAAATTGGAATAAAAGTAGATACAATTTTAAATCAAGGTACTAAAATAACATTAAACCTCAAAAAAATTAAATAAATAATATTTTTCTTATTAAACGCAGAATAATTATTTAAACATATAAACGTTTAAAAACCATCATCCCCAACATTGTAGCCCCAATGGAAAACACAACATTCAATGCCACATTAGAAAAAGCCTTCATGTAAAACTCTTTTTCAATAAGCAGTACAGTATCTAAAGAGAAGGTAGAAAAGGTGGTTAATGCACCAAGTAGTCCTGTAATGGCTAATGCTTTTTGAGTGGGTGATAGGTTGATTTGTTGGAAGTATAGAAAAAGAAAACCAATAAAAAATGAACCCAAAATGTTTACAGATAAAGTTCCAAAAGGAAAAGCAGTTGTAGTTGCTTTTCCTACCCAGCCAGAGATGCTGAAACGTAAAATTGCACCAATGAAACCACCGATGCCTATGCTAA
>Ga0256826_1000655_pt1 | contig 21134 bp, 17 predicted proteins | sample CV79metaG_FD_185975 | JGI IMG/M metagenome (GOLD analysis project Ga0256826, IMG submission 185975) | Hydrothermal vent microbial communities from East Pacific Rise, Pacific Ocean - CV79 | ecosystem: Environmental > Aquatic > Marine > Hydrothermal vents | place: Pacific Ocean: East Pacific Rise...
CTGAAAATATCTACCAAGACCCTGATGTGTTAGATACTTGGTTTAGTTCAGGTCTTTGGCCTTTCTCTACACTTGGTTGGGGAAATGAAGAGGCATTTAAAGGTGAGCTTTGGAATGAAGAAGATATGAAGAATTTCTATCCAAATAATTTACTGATTACTGGGTTTGATATTTTATTTTTCTGGGTAGCTCGTATGTTAATGATGGGTGAGAACATCACAGGAGAGTTACCATTTAAAGATATCTATCTTCATGCTCTTGTAAAAGATGAGAAGGGTGAAAAGATGTCGAAATCTAAGGGGAATGTTATCGACCCATTAGAGACCATAGACAAATACTCTACCGATGCTCTTAGATTTACCTTGGCTGTCTTGGCTGTGCAAGGGCGTGACATTAAACTGAGCGAAGATAAATTGGAGCAGAGTCGTAACTTTACCAATAAACTCTTTAATGCGACCAACTTCTTGCAACTGAACCAAGAGCATTTTGATGACCTTGACCCTGAAAACATACAAACTCCTCTTGGGCGTTATATGTTGGCACGTTTCAATGTGGCTGTTAAAGAGACACGTGAGTTTATGGATGTTTACCGATTTAACGATGGTGCAACGGTTCTCTACCGATTCTTATGGGGCGAGTTCTGTGACTGGGGAATTGAACTTTCAAAAGCAGATAAAGCAAGTGTATCAGAGCTTGGGAGCATCTTTAAAGCCTCTATGAAGTTACTTCATCCATTTATGCCGTTTATCACTGAAAACCTTTATATGAGACTCTCAGAAGAGAGTTTAGAGGATGGTGAATCTATTATGGTTAAAGCTTATCCAACGGTAAGTGAAGCCGATGATGAGGTGATAAAGCAGTTTGATCTTATTATGGAAGCGATTGTTTCGGTAAGACGTTGTAAAACACTCATCGACAAAGGAAACCAAAAAATAGAAAAAGCTTCTATTAAGATGCCAAGTGGTTCTGACTTAGAGATGATGAAACCGTTTATTGAGAAGCTTGGAAAGGTAGAGGAGCTTACTTTTGTGGAAGAGAAATTAGAAAACTCTGTAACCGATGTTTCAGATAATTTAGAGACCTTTATCTCAACGGATGATGTGGATATGTCAGCAATTATTGCTAAACTTAGTAAACAGAAAGAGAAGCTTGAAAAAGAGATTGCTAAACTTAATGGTATGTTGAACAATGAGCGATTTGTTGCCAATGCTCCTGAACAGGTGATTGCAGACAACAAACAAGCATTGGCTGATGCGTCTGATAAGATGGCGAAGGTTGAGGCTGAATTACAAAGTTTTGCATAAACAGAATAAAACCTTTTTAAATAGGACACTTTTTGGTCAAAATAAAAGATAAACTCTCCTTTTAGTTAATATAAAAGGATATAAAATGAAAACGATTTATTTAACAACACTGCTTTTAGGTGTTGTTACACTGACTGCTTGTGGAGGAGGAGGTTCTTCTTCTACCCCATCAAGCAACAATCCTACCAACAATCAAAATTCTACTGAGAGAAGATTGGCTCAGATTCATAAATATAAAATTACAGCTACAACCACTCAATCAAACTGTAAAGGTGCTACAGGTGAGATGATTATCAATAATTCTGCCATCTCTGGGACAATGAAAACAGGTTGGGGTGATGTTTTAAGTATTTCAGGAACGTATAATTCAACCAATGGAGCAGTTGATGGAGGGTTTGCTAAAAACAATAATCGCTTGGCACAATACAGTGGAGAGATTAAAAATAATATAGGTACAGGAACATGGTCAGATAGCTTAGGTTGTAGTGGAGCATGGAGAGGTGAGGGGTATAAGAGTAATTATGTCTCATCTTCTGAACCAAAAGAAAATAACAATAATGGCTCTGCTGGTCTAAAAAAGCTTAATGCTTATGATATCCAAGGGTATGAATTAGGTTTTGATTATGAAAGAGGAACAGTCGCCTCTATTGATTTTGCTTGTGATGGAAGTTTTAAACTGAAGCTTACCCTTTCAGGGGTAACACGTACAAGTATTACGGGGGATGATATTGTTATTGAAAATCATACTTTAAAACTCAGCTCATCTCAAACGCTTGAAGATGTAGGTATCTCTTTAGATAATGAAGACAATATTGTAGAGGGTGTATCAAAAGTTACTGAATTAGATAAGTATACAGTTAAGAGTATTAAAAAGGTCTCTGAGTGTAATTAAGATATTAAACATCTTGCAAAACTCTTTGGAATCGGAGGCTTCAGCCCCGAATATGGCGAGGCTAAAGCCATCGTTTCCTAGTTTTGCAAGAACTATGTTAAGTAGAAAAAAGGGTTTATAATGAGTGAAAAAAAAGTTAATAAAATTTTTGAATTAATGAAGCTTTTTGTAGAGAAAAAAACCATTTGTAAAAATGGAAAAATTTTTAATCAACAAGGGATTGAGGTCGATCATATTGAAAATTTAGATTTTAATATCCGAAATCTTAGACGTTATCTTGATGAGATTGAAAAAAGTTATTCCCATATTGTTAAAATAAAAAAATCGGCTTCACACTGTTATAAACTTGAGAGTACCTCTGAAATATTTCATAAATTTTTAATGCACAGTGAAGATATTTCATGGTTGATTCAACTTATTTACGAATCTGATAAAAACTTATTGAATGAATTGGCACAAGAGAGTCAGGAGAGATTAAATAAAATATCAAAAGATGAGAGAGACATTTTTCTATTTCAAGGGCTTCCTTCTAATGAACTTCAAGAACCCAAACAGAAAGATATTTTTAACATGATAAAACTTGCGATTAAAAACAATGAATATCGAGATATTCACTATGATTATAATCAATTAACAGTGATTAAAAATGTTCAATGTCTTAAACTTCTTTTTATAGATAGCAATTGGTATGTTGCCATAGTGTCACAAAAAATAGGACTTTCTCTTTTACGTATGGTGTTTATTACAGATGTTGAATATTCTAAAAAAGAGACATATCAATTAACCCAAATGACGAAATATAGTGAGTATTTAAAAAATATTCAAAATCCGATGACACTTTATGGTGTTAAAAAAGAGAAAGCTTATTTGTTGGCTTCCCCCCAAATAGCCAAATATTTTAAACCTCATATGAAAAAATTTTTAAATTCACAACAATTTTTAGAGGAGAAAGAAGATGGCAGTGTAGTATTTACTTTAGACTATACACAACCAATAGAGATTCTCCCTTTTATTAAACGATGGTTGCCTGATATTGAGATTATCTCCCCCTCTTCATTACAGGAGATAATGGTTGAGGATTTGAGAAAATATCTAAAATTGTCTTAAAATCTCTTCAAAACAGCTATTAGCACTACTTAGTTATTTTACTTTCTAAAACGGCTCTCTTTCCACCTTTTTTAAAATTCACTACCAAAAAATGGCATACTATACTCTCTACTGTTTATGATTTCATATGCAGAGAGAGCCACACCCAGTTCACCTTTGTATAGACTATGCTTGGGCATCTCTTCAGACTCTATCTTTTTACTCTCTTTGATAGCTCTCTCCAATAGATATAATGCACGACGATGCCATAGGGTATGCTCTGTTATTACACTATAATAGGCCAAAGCATAGGCTCGTCCTGCCAAACCACAGCAGAGATTGGGAGTTGATGCACTATCTTCCCATACATGCCAAATAAATTTTTGTATAGTCTCTAAATATATTTCTCTTTTTGTAATTTTAACTACCTCACAGAGAAGCATTACTATACCACTTGAACCATTGCACCAACCCGACATTGTATTAAATTTTGATTGCTTTGTGGTTTGCCAAGGGATACAGTGACCCGAACCATATGGTATTTTTTGTTCTATTAGCTCATTAAGTCTCTGAAAAAAAGACTCTTTTGGTGACTCTTTTTTATACTCATACCATTTTAAAATTACATAAAGATGTCCTGCCACACCATGTGCCATTCCCAAATTTGTACTCTTTTTAATACGATTTTTTTCATTTTCAAGTAGAGGAGAAAGAATTTTTTCTATTTTCTGCTCCATTCTTATTTGTTTTTCATTATCTATTATTTTGGCAACATCTCTTTGAAGTAGATGTATAAAAAGTAGGGCAACACCCAAACTGTCTAATACTAAATCCTCTCCTTTCTCTTCATTATTATCAAGGATATTTAACATCCTATCAATAGATTGATTTACCATCAAAAAATCACCTTTTGCATATGAGATAAAGGCAGAGACTCCATAGAGTCCCAAAATATGATTATAGATAGAGTACTCTATATTTAACTCATTATCCTCTTCAAAGTTCGGATTGGAGAAGGCATCCTCTTTTGTCGTATTAAGAAAAGCTTTTTTTATCCATTTTTCGGCTAAAGAGAGATGAGATGCACTGTCTGCAATTAATGAATAGCGATAAAGAGCATAAGCGATACCTGCTTCCCCATAGAAGAGCGTAGACACTGGGCCATGAGGCAATCCTTTTTGATATAGCTCTCCATTTTCAGAAAAATAATCAAAAACTTTTGATATAAATTTCTCCTTTATGGGACTTTTTTTTGTATTAATGGGAATAGACTCTTTTTTCTCAATAAGTTTATCTATCTCCATCGCCATAATTTTTAAATTTTTAAATCTTTTTTCAGGATTTTTTTCAAGTGCTTTGTTTAAAATAGTCTCTAGTTCAATAAATGGTTTAATAGATATATCGTTAAATGCTCTAGGATTTTCATCTTTTAATTGTTGATACATGGTCTCTGTTCTAAGACTGAAATTTATATAAGATGAACCTGTAAACAGTTCATATAAAAGTGAAGCTACAGAGTACTGTTCAGAAGCCATATTATTAATATTACGATTTATTTCTAATGATTCAGGGGTAAAATAAGCGTATATACCTGCTTTTATCTGATAGGGATAATCTGTTTTTTGGCTAAGTCCAAAATCGATTAATTTTACATCTCCCTCTGGACTACACAAGATATTTCCAGGATGAACATCTTGATGAAGCCAACCACTTTGATGTAAAGCATAATAGGCTTTGGTAATATCTGATATTAATTTAAGTAGGGAAGTAGTATTTTTTTCTAATCGAAGTTTTTTGGCATAAGTGGTGACAGATACACCCTCTATCCACTCGGTAACAATATAGGGATAATCCCCTTCAAGATTCTCGTCTATTAGTTTAGTAGAGATATTTTCAGGTAAATCTTTCAAGATGGCTATCTCTCTCTTCATCATCTCTTTAATCATTTTAGAATTTTCTGGTAAGGCTATTTTAAGTGCTACAAATCTATTTTTTTTATCTTTTGCTAAATATAGTTCTGTATCTTCTGTCTGATGTACCCTGTAGATTATCTCATACTCTTTGAAATGGAGATTCTCTTCTATGGGAGTTGTTTTTTTCTCTTCGGTATCTGAAACTAAAAAGCCTCTTTCTATAATATCAACACATGGTTCAATTAGACTCTCTAATAGTTCGGTTGCACTCTCGTTCTGCTCTTGGGCATACGCTCTTACTACGTTTATAAGGGTTTGAGGTTCTCTAAAATGAAGTAAAATTTCAGCCAATTCATGGTCAATAATTTTTGAAGTCTCACGTGCAAGATTTTTTGAAATAACTCTATCTCCCTCCTCCACCTCTAACTGTTCTTGAAGTTTTTTTGGTAAATTTTTTATCTCTACAATAGTAACCTCTTTAGGAAGTCTCAACTCTCCCTCTAATAACTCTTTTATAGCAATCATATTTGACATTGTAGTTATCCTTTATTCCATAGATTCAAAATTTATCGAATTGATATTTTCTCTCTCTAATCTTATATTAATGTGTGTCCACATTTTCTCTATAGAAGCATTTTTATCTTCTCTGTAAGTATCCAGTAGAGCATGAGCAATCTCTTGACAAACAAGCCAACGCCAACTAATACTCTTGGTTCTATCATCTTTAGGGTCTTTTCCCCAACCTAGCCATTTTAGATTACTTAAACCACTAAATGGAACTTCTTGGGCAGATATATCACCTATGTTTTTTTCTAACAATACTATTGCTTGATATAGAGACTCTTTTGTATAAAAATAGGCGACCCATTTGTCTGCTCGTTGTAGACCATAGGCATCATGACCTATTTTAAATTGAAAAGCATTGGATTGATACAACAGAGAACTTACATCAAAAAATATATTTTGAAATATATCAAGCTTATCAGGACTTAAATATAGTTTATAGGTTGCTCCATTTTTCTGTTTAATATTTTTCTGATTTATAAAACCAATCCAACCCTCATTTTTAGGGATAGGCATCCACTCTTTATAAAAAGTTTTATTTTTATCACTATACTCGTCAAGTCCAAAGAATTTTTTGACACTTTGTTCATCATATAGAAGAGCTTTTAATAATTTTGATACAGGTTTTTGATTAAATTTATAGAGTGCTGTTGCCAAAGAGAGATGGTCTGTAGGTAATAAAGAGTATCCCTCTAAAATAGCCTTATTGTTAATAAGAGCAATAGGAGCAGATGCCTTTTTATTTAAATGTGCTAAAGCCGTATCTCCACTGATATATTGTTTTCCATCAGATGATAGCTCTAAAATATTTATACCCAACATAAATTTAATCTCTTTAACAAAAGACTCATCTACATCTTTAATGACATGATAAGGTAAAATAGAACCCTCTCTTAGTGTATATAGTAACAAGGCTGTATTACAATCAATTATTCGATAAGCTTTACTCTTTTGATGCTCAATAATACCAAAAAGAGAATCCTCTTCTTTATTAAGATTTTCAATAAGGTATGTAATTTGATTTAAAGGGATGATTTTATAGTGAGGAGAGAGTCTAAATCTATACTCTTTTAGACTCTCTAAGTTTAACTCTTTTTGCATTATTTTTTGAATTTTCTTTTGAGATTTTTAATCTCTTTGAGAGAATTCTCTAGCTCATCTTCTAGCTCATTTATCTCTTCAAGTGTTTGAGGTGTCTCCATTTTTTTCAATGCTATCTCATGCTCTTCTATCTCTTTGAGTTGAGATAACAGATTCTCTTTAATTTCTTTTATCTGTGTAGGATGTATTTTTTTGATAATATTTATATCAAAATCATCTATTATTGGAGTTCTAGGGTCAGGTATCGAAAATCCACACCCTCTGAATGTATTTGTACAATTTATACCTGTTCTGTTCTGACAATGTATATCTGTATTATGAATTTTACATATAGTTAATGTAGGTATCTTTGTGTAATATGGGCATTCAATAAGTGAGTGTGTATAATACTGACATACATTTGTAGGATATCTACATAATATCTCATCAGTCACTTTATGCACCTGACCTAAATTAACAGTTGTATTCCCAATTCTAAATCGTTTTTTGTTAGCCATTTTGTTTCCCTTTTTTGAGGTTTCAATATATTCCAATTTATTGATATATTATCATCTATAAATTGATAGCTTTTTTATACCCTAGGAGTTTCAGTAAAAGTTAAAAACTGTTCCTAGAGAAATATTATATAATAATAGATATTATATAAGTGTAAGAAATATTTATTTTTATTATATTTGGGGTTATTTTTATTGTATGTTTTCGTGTAGCTACATCATTAAAGTATAAATTTAAAAAAATTACAAAAACCTCTCTTCAAACTCTTTAGCAGGGATGGCTTTACTACATAGATACCCTTGATAATAAACATCATTGTCTAAACTCATAAGTTTCTCTTTTTGTGCTTCCTCTTCGACACCCTCAATAATGATTTTATAATTAAACTGTTTACCTATCCCAATAATACTTTTTACAAGCTCTTCATTGTCTTTGTTGCTGATGATATCTTTGGTGAAAATTTTGTCAATTTTTAAGACTTTAAAGGCAAATTTTTTCAGGTATGAAAGAGATGAATAACCTGTTCCAAAGTCATCAATACTACACTCAATCCCTTTCTCTTTTAATCTTTGAATAATGGTTTGAGTTTTGGAAAAGTTATCTAACAGTGTTGTTTCTGTGAGTTCAAGTTTAAGTAAAGAGGGGGAGATATCTCCTTTTACAATACAACTATGTAATTGCTCTACAAAATTAATTTCATTGAGTTGCCTGGCATTAATATTTATGGAGATATATTCAAAGTTAATAAGGTTGTGTTTTTTCCAAGTATAAAGCTGTTTACATACCTCTTGGGCAACCCACCAACCCACTTTTGTAATAAGACCAGACTCTGTAGCCATGGGTATAAACATATCGGGCATGATTAACCCTTTTGTTGGATGATTCCATCGTACCAATGATTCTATGGCATTAAGTTTATTATTTTGGATAGAAACAATAGGTTGGTAATAAAGTTCAAGTTCATTGTTTTCAATGGCAGATTTTAAATCATGTTGTAGAGAGGTAAGTTCTTGTTGTTTTATATCGAGTATATGGTTGTAAAAACGTATATTGTTTAACCCTTCTCTTTTTGTTTGGTACATTGCCATATCAGCTTGACGTATAATTTGGTCAGGGTTATCACTTTTAGGTTCAATCAGCACAATCCCTATGCTGGTAGTCATATATAAATCTAACCCTTCAATTTCAAAAGCAGGGTTAAAAATTTTTTTAATATTTAAGGCTATCTCACTGGCTTTTTCTTTTGTTTCTGAAGCTGAGATATTGTTAAATGGTACGACAAGTATAAACTCATCTCCCCCAATACGACTTAAGTATTTGTCTGAAATATTAAGTAGTTTTAACCGTTCAGCCACTTCTAGAAGAAGTTTGTCCCCAATGTTGTGACCGAAAGTATCATTAATCTGTTTAAAGTGATTTAAATCCATATAGAAGAGGATAGAGTAGTATTTTTTATGTTTTTTCTCTTGTATTAATCTTAACATATACTCTTGATAGCTTCTTCTATTTGGTAGCCTTGTTAGGGCATCATGTAGAGAGATATAATTTATTTTCTCATAGGCTTTATGTTCAACTGTTTTATCCTCTATCGTCCCTATCCCACCAATAACTTGATTTTTCTCATCAAGTAGAGCAGAACATGTTAACTCTACCCACATCACTTTTTTGTGGTAAGAGAGATTATATGATCCTATCTCTTCCCGAATAGACTCATCATGTAAGACTTTGTGCATACTTTTAATCACTTGTTTATCATTTAAATTGTTAAGGTTAAAGCCTTTTAAATTTTTCTCTAAGCCAAAAATTTTGTAAAACATGGTGTTGTAACTTAGTAGTTTTAAGTTTTTATCATAATAAAAAATTCCGATGGGAGCTTGTTTAAGTAGAGAACTAAGTTTTTGCTCTTTAACAATAAGCATCTCTTTTGTCCATTGGTATCGTTCTAAATTGAGATAGGTATCATAAAAAAGTTGGTTGAGATGTTTGTTGGCAATAAGGAGTAAAAAGTAAAAGAGTACAATTAAGACCTGTAAAGTACTGGCATAGGTTATGTCGGAATAGAACAACATAATAAAAAGAGGAATAATAAGATTACTAATAAATATGGAAGATATCCTAAAGTCAAAAATAAAACCAGTCACCCCCCCAGCAAGACCAGTTAAGAAAAGAATCATCACCAATTGATGAAAATGGCTAATATCTGTAAAAAATAAAAAAGGGGTAATCCCCCATAAAAAAGAGTTTAAAATAGCTTTTGTTTTAAATAAAATGTACCATTTTTTATAACTCTCTTTTTTCTTTTTTAAATATTGTTGTAAATCATAGTATCGTGTGAAACTTAGTATGGTAACAATTGTGAACCAACTAAAAAGGATTGTTTTGCTTTCAACTTCTGACCAAAATACATAAAGAAAGATAATGGATAGTATAAATGTCGATAACAATGTTTGAGGCGTTACGATGTATAGTTCTTTGGTAATATTGTTCTGAACAGTAGGAAATTGTATCTGTTTTGATATAAAATATATTAGGTTTTTCATGTTTTCCATTATATAATAATATATATTAATTATATATAACATAAAATGTTAAAATATAAGAATTATAATTTAAATTATAACTCATCTCTAAAAAAAACTTGCTAAAATTATGGATTATTAAATATATAACTTATTATATGAAGGATTAACAGTGAAAGTATTACTTATAAAAGATGTAAAAAGCTTAGGAAAAAAGGGCGAGATTAAAGAAGTTAAAGATGGTTACGGTCAAAACTTTCTAATAGGGAAAGGGATGGCGAAGTTAGCAACTCCTGATGTTGTTGAAAACTGGAAAGCTGAACAAGCTCGAATGGAGCAAGAGCTAAAAGATACTTTAGCACGTTTGACTAAAGAGGAGAAAGAGCTAGGGACAAAAAATATTGTTATTAAAAAGAAATTAGCCCCTGCTGGAATTCAAGGCTCTGTTGGTAAAGATGATATTGCCAAAGCGATTAAAGAGCAGATGGATATTGAGATAGATAAAAAAATTGTAGAACTTAAAAAAGCCCTTAAAACAGTAGGTGAACATAAAGTTGATATTAAGTTGGGTCATGGAATCCATGCTACTGTAACTGTTGAGATAGTAGGGGAAGAGTAGGGTGTTTCACGCAACAACGATACTTGCCTATAAAGGGGCAGACAATGCAGTAATAGGTGGTGATGGTCAAGTTAGTTTTGGTGACACCATACTTAAAGGAAATGCAACCAAAATCCGTTCTCTCTATAAAGGTCAAATTTTGGCTGGTTTTGCTGGAAGTACAGCCGATGCTTTTAACCTCTTTGATATGTTTGAAAATATTTTAAACGATAAAAAAGGGGATATTTTAAAATCGGTTATTGAGTTTTCTAAAATGTGGCGAAAAGACAAACACTTACGTCAGTTAGAAGCGATGATGCTGGTTTTAAATAAAGAGCATATTTTCATATTGACAGGGACAGGTGATGTTGTTGAGCCAGAAGATGGAAAAATAGCTTCTATCGGTTCAGGTGGGAACTATGCTATCTCAGCTGCTAGAGCCTTAGATAAACATGCTGAACTGTCAGCAAAAGAGTTGGTAAAAGAGTCTTTGACCATTGCAGGTGAAATCTGTATCTACACCAACACAAACATTAAACTATTGGAGCTTTAATTGAGTAACATAATTCCAACCAATCTCACACCAAAAGAGATTGTTTCATTTTTAGATAAATATGTCATTGGTCAAAACAATGCCAAAAAAACCATTGCTGTAGCACTGCGTAACCGTTATAGACGTTTACAGTTGAGTGAAGATTTACAAAAAGATGTGATGCCTAAAAACATTTTAATGATAGGTAGCACAGGTGTCGGTAAAACAGAGATAGCAAGAAGACTCTCTACCATGATGCGTCTCCCTTTTGTAAAAGTGGAAGCGAGTAAGTTTACTGAAGTTGGTTTTGTGGGTCGTGATGTTGAGTCGATGATAAGAGATTTGTCAGCCAATGCCTTACAGCTTGTTAGAGAAGATCAAAATGAGTTAAATCAAGAGAAGATTGAAGCTTACATTGAAAACAAAATCATAGAGAAGCTTTTGCCACCACTTCCTGCTGGAGCAAGTGAGCAAAAACAGTCTGACTATGAGAGTTCATTTATCAAAATGCAAGAGAAGTTTGAAAAGGGTGAGCTTGACCATTTAAAGATAGAGGTGGATATGCCAACACCTACGATTGATGTTTCATCTGGTGGAAATATCCCCCCTGAGATGGCAAATGTTCAAGAATCTATTATTAAAGTGATTGGTGGACTCAATAAAAAAGGTAAGAAAAAAGAGGTTACGGTCAAAGAGGCTAAAACTATTTTAGCTTTAGAGGCGAGTGAAGAGCTTTTTGATGAAGAGAAGTTAAAAGACTTGGCTCTTAAAAAAATAGAAGAGGGGGGAATTGTATTTTTAGATGAGATAGATAAAATAGCCGTTCCTGCTAATTCTAGTTCTCGTCAAGACCCAAGTAAAGAGGGTGTCCAAAGAGATTTACTCCCTATCGTTGAAGGCTCAAATGTTCAGACACGTATTGGTATGGTAAAGACCGACCACATCTTGTTTATCTCTGCTGGTGCATTTCATCTGAGTAAACCAAGTGATTTGATTCCTGAGCTTCAAGGACGTTTCCCTCTTCGAGTTGAACTTGACTCTTTAGATGAAGAGGCTCTTTATAGAATTTTAACCGAACCAAAAAACTCACTAATTAAACAATACACAGCTTTACTGGGTGTAGAAGATGTTGAGTTAGAGTTTGAAGAGGAGGCATTACGTGCCATTGCTAAATATTCTGCTGTTGCAAATGAAAAAACAGAAGATATTGGTGCTAGACGTTTACATACTATTATGGAAAAAATAGTTGAAGATATTTCGTTTAATGCAGATGAGTTTGCAGGTCAAAAGGTGACCATAGATAAAGCACTTATTGAAGAGAAACTAGAAAAACTTGTTGATGATGAAGATACAACAAGATACATACTGTAACATTCATTTATCGGTGCGTTGGGAAACGCACCCTACAATAGTTTATGAATATGTTATACTACGAAAAATTTTCAAAAAGAGATTAGTACAATATGGATAAAATGACAAAATCAGGTTTTATAGCTGTAGTAGGGCGACCAAACTCAGGAAAGAGTACACTGCTTAACTTTTTGGTGGGTGAAAAACTTGCCATGGTTTCTAAAAAAGCTCAGGCAACACGTAAACGTATGAACATCATTGTGATGCATAATGATGACCAACTTATATTTGTGGATACTCCAGGGATTCACAAAAAAGAGCGTTTGATCAATGAGTTTATGTTGGAAGAGGCTTTAAAAGCGATGGGTGATGCTGATTTAATTTTATTTTTAGCACCTATAACAGATAGACTGGATGAGTATGAGAAGTTTTTAGCACTTAAAGAGAGTTCAAAAGCAAAACATATCGTTCTTTTGACCAAGATGGATCATGTTCCACAAGGGAAAATACTTGAAAAACTTGGAGAGTATCAGAAATATCAAGATAGATTTGAAGCGATTATCCCTTTTTCTGTAAACAAAAAAGTAGGTAAAAAACCACTTCTTGATGAGGTTGTTAAATATTTACCACCATCTCCTGCCTTGTTTGATACCGATATTACCACCACAGAGTTTGTTCGAGATATCTATAAAGAGCTGATTCGTGAGTCAATATTTGAGAATCTTTCAGATGAAATCCCTTATGAATCTGACGTTACTATTGAGAAGATAGATGAAGATGATGAGATGGATAGAATCTATGCTACCATAATAGTAGAGAAAGAGACACAAAAAGGGATTATTGTTGGAAACAAAGGGGAAGGGATTAAACGTGTTGGTAAATTGGCACGACAACAACTTGAACTTTTTTCTGGAAAAAGAATCTACTTGGACCTACATGTGGCTGTAAAAAAAGGGTGGAGTAAGTCACGAGGAGGATTAGAAGATATGGGATATATTTTCTAATACTTCTTAAACTCACAAAAATAGTTAATCTTAACATAAATTGTTAGGTTAATTATTTGATTCAATAAATATACATTCTTAAATCAAACTTATAAGCAATATTTAATAACATAATTAATATAATTTTTATATCTTAAAAAGGAATGGTATATTTAAAAATTATGTCGACTCAAAATATTGACCCAAGAATTAAAAAATATAAAAACATTATTACCATTAATCCTTATCTAAATAGTTATTATGAATATAAAAATCAAGAATTAAAGAATCTAAAAAATTTAACTTTTAATGATAAAAACTTTATTATTTCCTATGTAACAAATAAAGATATGATTATTGCGTCATTGGATATAGGATACTCTGTAGATGAAGAAGAGATAGATGATACTCTTTATATGAAAGCTTATGATGAATTAGGTTTAGATGAAGAGAAAGAGTATAAAATCTCTTATCAGAAACGTGACAGTGATGAATCTTCAAATGTCTATAACCTGTTTATTTCAGAACCAGACACTATAAATGAATATTTTTCTTCTATTTTAGAAGAGATTAAATATGTAGACCTTATTGTTCCTGCACCCTTATTGTATAGAACCTTATATACCAATAACATACTTGAAAAGCAAGACACACATTGTTATATATATTTTACAATGAAAGATGCCTTTGTAACTATTTATAAAGATGGTAACTTTATTTATTCTAAATCTATAGAGTTCTCACTTGAACAAATTTATGAAAAGTATTGTATTTTAGTTGGTGAAAAGATTGATGAAAAAGATTTTTTTGAAGTTTTAGAATCAGAAGGATTGAAAGCTACCGATTCTACCTTTCAGCAAAACTTGATGAAGTTGTTTTCTGAAATATTTTTACAAATCAATGATATTATCATCTATGCTAAACGTGCTTATAATATAGAAAGTATTCAAAAACTTTTTTTAGGCTCTGTAAAAAGTCCAATTATCGGTTTGGGTGATTATGGGTATAATTATTTAGGTATTCCCACTTTCAATTTAGATTTTAATTTTGATATTAAAAATGATGAATGGTATGTTGATCAGCTTCAATATTTAATGGTTAAATCTGGCTTAGATTACATTCAAGAACCACATAAAATACTCAATATAAGTTCTTATCCTCGTCCTCCTGTATTTACTAAAAGAGCCAGTGGACAGTTTATTTTAAGTACCTTATTGGCTTCTTTTTTAGCCATTGGTATCCCTCTTGCTTATTTGGTTCCTGCCTATATGAATGAAGTTTATAATATGAAGTTAGATATAGATAACAATAAACTTGCAACTGAAGCTGGAAAGTATAAAAAAATTATAACAGAGAAGCAAAAGATAATAAAGGACAATCAAAAAATTTTAAAAAATCTTAACAGTATTTTTGATACAAAGGCTAAAACATTGACGGCTATTTATAGTAAAAAAGTTAACTATAAATTCAAATCAGGTTTTTTATACACCTTTGCTAAAGATTTAAAGAAGTTTGATTTGCATGTAGAGAATATTTTCTCAGAAGAGGACAGCTTTACACTTCATCTTTTAAGTTCAGATGAGAAAAAAATTACAAAATATATTAAATTTATTTCAAAAGAATATTTTGATGATATTAAAGACATTGATATTAAACGGATTGAATTAAGTGATAAAGACTTCGCTTATCGTGGAATTTTAAAGGTTAATTACAAATGAAAGCATGGATTAATATTTTAGATAAATTAGATAAAGCCTTTGAATCAAAAAGTTCAAGTGAAAAAAATATGATTTTTGGAATGATTTTTATCTCCATCGGTTATTTAGCATATGCACTTTTTCTCCCTTATGCAGAGGAGAGATATGAACAGTCTGTTCGTGAAAAAGAGAGGCTTCAACGGAGCATTATTACCCATAAAGAGTATTTGAAAAGTATCACTTTTAATGGAGATAGGGAATTTTATATTAAAAAGTATAAGAGTGAAATAGAGGATTTAGAAAAAAATATCAATATAACCAATGATAAAATTGGCTTTATTGATACTAAATTAGAAAATTTATCAGCACTTCTTTTTAATAAAAAGAGTTGGTCAAAATTTTTAAATAGCATTACACATAAAGCAAAAGTAGAAAAAGTAAATATTAAATATATAGAGAATAACTATGTAAATAATAATGGAAATTTTGGACATGTACTTCAAATTTCTGTTGGTTGTGATGGACAATATAAAAATATTATTAAATTTATAAATCAACTAGAAAAAAGTGTTTTGGTGACAGATATTTATGGCTCTCATCTATATTTAGAACAGAATGATACCAAAGTGGGAGCAGATATTAATATTTCAGTATGGGGGATTAATCACTAATGAAAAAATTATTTACAGTAGGTATTTTATTGAGTAGCTTTTTATATTCCTCTATTAGTTCAGAAGATATTACAAAGATGATTTTAAAAATTAAAGAGGAACGTGTTGGTATTGGTTTAAATAAATTAGAAACTACAGTTAGCCCTTTCATTATGTATGTAAAAAAAGAGAAAAAAGTTGAGAAAAAGAGGGTTAAGTCGGTTATAGCAAAAGTTGTAGTAGTAGAGCCTGTTTATACTTTAGATGTTATTTTAAATCATGCAGCTTTTATTAATAAGAAATGGTATAAAAAAGGTGATAAGCTTGGTAAATATCGAATAGGTATTTTGGGTACAAGTAGTGTCATATTAAAAAGTAAGAGTGGAAATAAAACACTTTATATAAAACATAAAAAGAAAAAAAATATACAGTTAAATCAAGGAACAAAATAATGAACTATTTGAAAAATAATTTAAAAAAGTTTTTACTTTTAGTAGGTTCTATACCTATTTTAACGATAGCATTAAATGCTAATAGCTGTAATACACAGCTTTTTACAACAACTTTAAACAGTGCTTTAACCATTAGTGATGTGATTGAAAATATTGCAGATGAGTGTGGTTTATCATTGATTGTTAAAGATCAAGAAGCGAAAAAAAGGTTGGCAGAGAAACTATATTTTATTAAACTTAAAAATGCCTCTTTAGATGAATTTTTAGATACTATCTTAATTGAAAATGATATCTCATATACTTTAGAAGATAATAAATTAAAAATATCATATTTAAATACAAAAACATTTAAATTACATTATATTTCTGGTGAACGAACAGGAAAAAGTAATGCTCATGTAACCATTGCAAACTCAGGGGGGCACAGTGGTTCTGGTGGCGAAGGTGGAGAAAGCTCAAGTGGTGGAAATGGTTCTAAAACAGGTATCTCGATTGAGAGTAACGATGACTTTAATTTTTGGTCAAAAATTAAACAAGAGATTTTTTCATTAATTAATAGACCAGAAGATTCATATAAGTCTCCTTCACCTATTGTTAACCAAGAGGCAGGGATGATTACTGTAACGGGTACAGCAAAACAGCTGTTACGTGTTTCAACCTATATAGATAGTTTAACAAAGCAACTTAAAAATCAGGTTTTAATTGACGTACAGATTTTAAGTGTAACTTTTGATGACAGTTTTACAACAGGGGTTGATTGGGAGCAGTTGTATACTTTCCAAAATATGGGAATTGCGAGTGCGAGTACCATTCAAAATAATATTGCTTCATTAACTTCTGATACAGCTGGAGGTGAGGTATCTATTGGTGATATGACCTCTGCTCCAGATAGTTCACCTAAGAGTTCAGGTGCGATTATTACGAGGAGTTCTGTAAAAATCAATGATGTTGTAAAGTTCCTTAAGACGCAAGGTGATGTAAAATCTATCTCTAATCCTAAGATTTTAACATTGAACAATCAACCAGCTTTAATCTCTGTTGGTAATGAGCTGTTTTATAAGATTCAATCGACCTCTATTTTACAAGGGCAAAGTGGAGCAGGTTCTCAACAAAGTGGTGAGACCATTGATTCTGTCTTTGCAGGAATTTTACTTGATATTACACCTCAAATTTCAGATGAGGGTTCAATCACCTTAAAAATTAATCCATCTATTTCAGACACTATTAATACAGTAAAAAGAGATAGCTCTGGGTCAAGAAATATCCCACCCGATTTATCTCGAAAACAGATTTCATCAGTAGTAACCTTACAAGATGGACAACATGTAATTTTAGGGGGTCTTATCTCCTCTAAAACAGGAACCAAGGTTTCAAAAGTTCCATTACTTGGTGATTTACCACTTCTTGAATATCTGTTTAAACGTGAAGTTAGAATTAATAACGTAGATGAATTGGTATTGATTATTACACCTCATATTATTAAAAAACATGAAGATTTATCATTGGAGGACTTGGGGTATAGAAAGCTAAATTATGAGTAGTAAATTTGAAGCCATAAAAAATATTTTTGTTGATACCGTTGATAAAGATAGTTATGTTGAATTAGAATCGACCACCTATAACTATAAAATTTTAGTAAGTAGTTTAGATAAACCTCTAAAAATGGTTCTCCTTTTTGGAAAACCAGGAACAGGTAAAAGTATGTTGCTTAATAAACTCTACCATAACTTAAAAAAGAGTAGAGAAATTCATTATTTTGATGCTCCAATTTTAAGTGAAAAAGAGTTTTTAAGACGTATTTACGAATCAATTTCAGGGCAAAATTTACCACATAACATGAGAGTAAACTTTGACGGTTTGTTACGGTTTTGTCAAAACTTAAAAGGAAAAAGAGAGATAGTCTTTCTTTTAGATGAATGTCAACTTTATAGTGAAGCATTGATGGAAAAAATTAGATTACTTTCCGATACAAGAGTGATTAAGTTTATCATTACACTACATAAAACTGAAAATGAAGATGTGATTGCAAAAGAGCATTTTAAAACTCGTATTTGGGAAGTGATAGAGATGTCTAATGCAAATGAATATGATTTGGAACGTTATATTCAAAAAAAAATGATTAAAAATGGTTTTATGGAGATAGCCAATATTATACACAAAAAAGATGTTAAATATATCCATAAACAGACCAATGGAAACTTTAGAGAGACCAATAAGTATTTGTATACAATATTTGATATTTATGAATATTATGAGAGGCATGAACCCCATAAAATATCGGATAAGAAATTTTCAAAGAAAATTCTCGAAATGGCGGCTTTAAGATTAGGATATTTACATGGTTAATACACGACAACTTGAAAAAAAATGGTACAAGTATAAAATAAAAAAAATATTTTCTGTTTTGGCTTTGTTACTTTTTTTGATTTTATTACCTTTAGGGGCTTACTATAGCTATACTCAATATGTAGAGAAAAAGAATAAATCAGCTTTTGAAGAAAAAGAGGTTTTAAAAAATATAAAACCGATTAATCAAGTTATGAAAACTGAAAATATAAACAAAATAGAACCGATAGAGAGGGTAGAATTACCTAAAAAAGAGGGAGTTTCTTTAGAACCTGTTATCCCTATTATTGATATGGAAAAAGAGGAGCGTAAAAAATCTAATGTTATATCTCATAAGAAACATCATGTTGTCTCTCGTAAAAAAACTCATCCTACATCTCATAAAAAAAGTACTTCTAAACATGTTAAAGCGAAACGATCAGCATATTTAACTAAAAATGAGTTGGTTAAAAATAAAAATAAGTTGGTTAAAAATAATAATGTATTAGATTCAAGAAAACTAAAAAAAATAAATATGACAACAACTTCGGTTAATTATATTGAAACGATAAAAAAGAAGTTTATCTCAACAAAAAAACCAAGGGAAGCACTTTTATTAGCAAAAGCATATTATGCTAAAGGAGCATATTCTAAAGCAGAAGAATGGGCATTACGAGCCAATAAGTTAAACAGTACCTCAGATGACAGTTGGTTGCTCTTTGCTAAATCAAAAGCCAAACTTGGAAAAAGAGATGAAGCTCTTAAAATTTTAATAAGTTATTATAGAAAAAGTCACTCCTCTAAAGTGAAAGCTCTGATAGAAAAAATAAAAGCAGGAAGATTATAATGAAAATAATATTATATATAATGATGACAACAACCTTGTTGTTTTCATCCAATTTATCAAAACTTTATAAGTTATATGAAAAACAAGAGTATGTAAAAGCTTGTAATTACGGACTGAAATATTATATTAAAAATAAAAATAATGAAAAGTATTTGACTCTTTATGGGTTGTCTTGTTTAGAGACCAACACTCTTTCTCGTATCGCAATACCAATGATACATTTAAACAAAACAGAAGATGCACGAGCCAATGCAAGTTATTTTGGGACAATTTTACTCCAAAAGCAACTTTTATTACAAGCACTTAAGGATAAAAAACCATTATTTGATTTGTCCCTTCCTAAAACAAATTTTGTTTTATCAAAAATTTTTTCACTTTTTATAAAAAAAGAGTATAAATTAAAAAATGATATTTATAGTTTTAAAGAGAGTAATAATAGTGATTTAAGTTACAAACTTTATATTAAAAAAAATAAAAAAAATAAAACATATATGGTAATTGATATATATAAAGAGAATAAGTTTTCTAAACGTTATCAGTATGAATAAGGAGAAAAAATGTATAAAATTATAGATTTATTGATAAAAGAAGAAGTTATAGATGAAAAAAAACTAGCACTATTTATTGAAAAATATTCAGAGTCAAAATTAAGTATTGTTAATCTTATAAAAGTTAGAATCATTAATGAAAAAGCGATGGAAGATGTTCTTGTAAAAGAGTTGAGACTTCACACCATTCAAATGGAAGACCTCGATTCTATTCAAGGTATTGATACCACCTTACTATTAAAACGTCAAGCCAAAGATGCTAATGTAGAGTATGTTGAAATTAATGATATTAGTATAGATTATAAACTTTTAAAAAGATTGCCGTTAAAACAACTGCTTCGTTACAATGCACTTCCCTTATATATGGAAGATTCAACGGTAGTTGTTGCCTTTGAAAACCCTAATGATTTTGAAGCAAAAGGGGCTATAGAGCGATTTTTTCATGGAAAAATTATGGATGTTGTTCTTGCCAAAGGGCAGATGATTAAGAGGGAGCTTCTTAAAATTCAAACAACTGAAGAGGTAGAAGAGTTTTCTGTCGATATTAAACATGATTTGACAGAAGGTTCTAGTGAAGTTTCTGAAAGTGAAGATTCTTCGGCTGTACTAAAACTTATTGAAACTGTACTATCAACAGCCATTGATGCACAGTCCAGTGATATCCATATTGAGGCAACTGAGACCCATTGTATTGTCCGTTATCGTATTGATGGTATGTTACAGGAATATTTTAAGTTAGAAAAAATTATTTTTGGACCTTTGGCTTCCCGTATGAAACTCTTATCCAACCTTGATATTGCAGAGAAAAGAAAACCTCAAGATGGAAGGTTTACTCACATAGTAAAAGGGCATGTATTTGACTTTAGGGTTTCAACCTTGCCAACACTTTTTGGAGAGTCAATTGTTTTGAGAATCTTAGATAAATCAAAAGCATTGGTTAAACTTGAAGATGCAGGGATGAACTCTGCTGCCTATCAAAAATTTAAACAAGGGATTAAATCCCCTTATGGAATTATGTTGGTAACAGGACCTACTGGATCAGGTAAAACAACAACTCTATATGGTGCATTAAATGCGATTATTGATGTTAAAGATAAAATTATTACCGTTGAAGACCCAGTAGAGTACCAGATGGGTGGGATTCAGCAGGTACAAGTAAGTGCTAAAACAGGTTTGACATTTGCAGCAGCCTTACGTTCTATTTTGAGACAGGATCCCGACAAGATTATGATTGGGGAGATTCGAGATCAAGAGACTTTGCGTATTGCGATTGAAGCT
>Ga0256826_1000656_pt1 | contig 21124 bp, 27 predicted proteins | sample CV79metaG_FD_185975 | JGI IMG/M metagenome (GOLD analysis project Ga0256826, IMG submission 185975) | Hydrothermal vent microbial communities from East Pacific Rise, Pacific Ocean - CV79 | ecosystem: Environmental > Aquatic > Marine > Hydrothermal vents | place: Pacific Ocean: East Pacific Rise...
CTCTAGTCTAGCTATCTTGTTCTTCTAAATTCTCTTCCTCTTTTTCAGTAAGAAAAAAGCTATCTATACTTATGTTTTTAAAGGCTGCGTTTAATGAAGTAAAAAGCCCTGGAAACTCTTGTTCCATTTTGTTTAACATTATCTTCATATTTGCTCTTGCATGAGGCATTTTTACATCAAAACGCATAGCAGGACATGCTTCATCACCTATAGCTTCAATGGCATTATCTGACACAAAGGCAGAGAGTTGACGCTCTCTCATCTGAATCAATGGACGAATTACTACTAAACCGTTCTCTGCTGTGTATCTTGGTGCTAAAGAGCGCATCTGACCATTATATATGAAGTTCATAAAAAAACTCTCTGCAGCATCATCTAAATGATGACCAAGGGCTACCTTGTTACATCCAAGCTCTAATGCTACACTATATAAGTAGCCTCTTCTCATACGAGAAAAAAAACTACAAAACGAAGAGTTCTTACGAATCTTCTCTTTTGCAAGTTCATAAGTTTGAGTATCTTTTATAAGATGTTTGATGCCATTTTCTTCACAATGCTTAGCAAGAGTGTCAAAATTTTCACCCATACCGTAGCCAACAGTCACCGCTATAAACTCAAATGCAAAGGGAGCACGACGTTGCTGCTCACGCATAGCATGAATCATAGTAAGAGAATCTTTACCACCAGAGAGACCAACAAGAATCTTGTCACCCTCTTCTATAAGTTTAAACTCGGCATTTGTTTTGCCCAGTTTTGACATAATTTTTTTAGATGGTATAATGAATTTTTGTTTACTCAACTAATTTATCTACCATTTTCATAATAAATCCTGCACTTATAATCGCGCTTGACTCCATAAACTCATCAAAAGAAAAAGATGCATCTGTATCTGCCGTATCACTAATCGCACGTAGAATGAAAAAAGGAACTTCAAGTGCAGTACAAACAACAGCAACTGAAGCACCTTCCATCTCTAAAGCATCAGCATTAAAGTTACTAACTATAGCTTCTTTAATTTTTTCATTATGAACAAACTGATCGCCAGTAGCTATAACACCTTCTTGAACTGTTTTACCTAGTTCACTTGCTACTTCTTTTGAAAGAGCAATAAGTTCTCTGTCAGCTGTAACAAAAACAGAGCCACCGGGTACAAATCCCATAGGATGACCAAATGCCGTAATATCTAAATCGTGTTGAGAAAGTTTAGAGGCTACAATAAGGTCACCTATTTTAAGAGAAGGGTTAATCCCACCTGCTACACCTGAAAAAAGGAGTTTTGTACATCCAAAATGCTGAATCATCGAAGATGCCGTAAGTGTTGAGAAGACTTTTCCTATTTTTGAATGTGCTATAACTAACTCTACACCTTTGTACGTCGCTTCATAGTATACATTCTGTGCATACTCAGTAGTTTTATAGCTTCCTACTATTTCAAGTATTGGTGCTATCTCTTCTGGCATTGCGCCCATAATTGCTATTTTTTGCATTTGTATCGCCTTATATATTAAAAGTTTTTATTACTTGCTTATAGTGTGGTAGCTGCTTATCTATACTGCCATTTTTATCTACTATACACGAACCACCCCAAAAACCGAGCCCATCTTCAAAACCAACACGATTTACAAAAATGAGAGTTGCTTTACATTCAGAGGCTACTGTTTTTATGATTTTTAACCATTTTTCTTCTATCTCTAAACCATCATCACTAAAGCCACGAGCAGGCGATGCTACAAGAGCTATAATCATATCTGGGTTTTGTTCTATGAGGTCATGGTGTACATTTTTATGCCAAAGATCTTCACATACCACCATAGAGACTCTTTTCTCATTTACAAGAAAACTCTCAAATATATTACCTGCTTCAAAGTAACGGGCCTCTTCAAACATACCGTAGTTTGGGAGGTGTACTTTATTATGTCTACTTACAAACTCACCCTTACTAAAGTATAGAGCAGCATTTCTAAAGTGATTATCCTCTTTAAACGCAGCCCCTACAACTATATCTATATCTCTACTCAGTTCTCTAAGAGTATTTAGTTCACTTAGCTCCCAAGCATCTTCTATCAGCTTATCTTGGAGCATATAACCACTCAAAGAGAGTTCAGGAAAAACAATTAAATCGCTTTGGTCTTTAATCTTATTAATAATAGTTGTAATTTCTCCTAAGTTAGATCTATTTAACTTAGGAGATGTTTGTGCAAGAGTTACTCTCATGATTTAAGAGCAGATCTCTTCTTTTACTTTTTCTAAAGATGCCATATCTGAGATGTTAAGAGTTTTAAGCTCTTTAGCAATTCTACGGTTTAACCCTTTAAGAGTAATACCATTACCAAACTCTATAGCCATATCTAACTCAGGTGCAACAGCTAAAATAGACTGTTTATACTTAACAGGTTTAACAAGTTGGTCTTTAAGAAGTGAAACTGCTTCTGATTTAGAAGAGTACTTTTGTGTAGTAACATTAGATACAACTGGTGCACAAAAGTTATCAGAAACCATTTTTTCCATTAACTCTGATAAAGGTGCTTGTGCAGGTGCTAAAATCTCACAGTGAGAAGCAACTGACATATCTAAAAGAATTGCCCGCTTTGCTCCAGCATCTTTAAAAGTCTGCTCTAAACTCTGAAGATCTGTCTTCATACCAGCGACAACGAGTTGTCCATCTTGGTTATAGTTCGCAGGCCATACTTTTTTACCCTCACCCTGTGCATCAGTACAAACTTTTTCAACACTTGCATCATCAAGACCAACTAAAACCATCATACCAGCTTCCACAGAGTCACAAGCTGACTGCATAAATGCACCACGGTTATGAACTAATTCAACAGCGTCAACATAATCAATTGCACCAGATGCACATAGAGCTGAAAACTCTCCAAGAGAGTGTCCTAAGAAAAGTTCCGCTTTAATATCGGGACAAGCATCACGGAAAAGTTTGTATGCTACCATCTGAACTAAAAGAATTGCAGGTTGCGTGTAAGCCGTTTGACCTAACTTATCATTTTCTTCAAAGATAAGTGCTTTAAAATCAACACCTATTCTTTCACCAGCTTTTGCGAACATCTCACGTGCTACTTCAGAGTTGTCATAAAAATCTTGACCCATCCCTACTGCTTGACTCCCCTGCCCTGCAAATATCATCGCTATTTTACTCATATGTATTCTCCTTTTGCTTAAACTCACTCCTTAGCCATAGGCTATGAGTAGAGTTTTAGTACTTCCGTGGAAGTTTCATTAACCCCGTAGGGCACTATAAATACTCTTTATTATCAGAGATTTTTTTTCTTAATGTATTTCTGTTTAACCCAAGCTTATCTGAAAGTTGTAGTTGTGACTTAAACTTCTCTAAACCCGCTTTAATTAGTGGTACTTCATAGAGATAAAGGTACTTTCTGTAGTCACTATTTGATCCAAGTTTATTATGGAGATAATTTTCTATAATCTCCATAAGTTCATTATCATTTATATCTTGTAAAAGATAATTCACCATAACTTGACGCTTAAGAGATTTAGCATTTTTAGATAAATCAGGTTTGAAGTTGTCAAAATCTATCACTTGATCACCACCAAAAAGTTTTGATGCTTCATCTACAAATAAATTTATTAATACTTTAACATCTTCTTCTCTTTCACTTAAAGATGGAATATCAAATTTAACACTAAATAAATCATCAATAAATTCATTATTAAAAGCTTGTTTTGAAGTTGCAATAACTCGAACACTATTCTCTTTAATCGCCTCAACTAGACGCTTGAGATTTGGTGAGTTATCTATGTTTATGATTATAACACTTGAAGAACTCTCTAGAGTGACTAGGAGTTCCTCGAAGTTAGATGCATCTACAATAGATGCATCTGGAAGTATAAAAGTAGCTAAACTCATTTTTCCGACACCAAGTTCACCCATAATTAGGGCATTTACACTGAGAGTCTTTAAAAGAGTAGCTGTTTTAAAAGCCTGGTAAGAGGCTTCTGAAGCAGTTACGAAACTAGTGGCATCCACAGCCTGTACCACAACTTTCACCTTCAGCAGGTTTGTTTTCAGCTGGAACACCAGTCATAGCTTCTTCAGCAGATGCATCACGTACATTATTAATAGTTACTGTGAACATTAATGTTTTTCCAGCTAAAGGGTGGTTAAAGTCGATAGTTACAGTTTCCCCACCCATCTCTTTAACAGTTACTTGTGTAGTACCACCATCTTCAGCTTGACCATAAAGTGTCATTCCTAACTCTAACTCAATTCCAGCAAATTGATCAGCTGGAACTTCCTGAGTTGCTTCAGCATTGTACTCACCATAAGCATCAGCAGGATTGACAAGAATCTCACCTTTATCGCCAATTGCCATGTTAGCAATTCCAGTTTCTAAACCTGGAATAATTTGACCTTTACCAAACATAAATACTAGTGGTGCTCCACCAACATTACTATCTACTACTTTGTCACCATCTTTTACTTCGTACTCAAGAGATACGATTTGATTTGCTTCTATTGCCATTTTAATTTCCTTCTAATAATTTTAATTTTGCGATTTTATCATAATTTTATATATTATGGCTGAAGATAGACTCTTGCATCATCAGCTTCAGCTGTGTCTGGATATTTTGAAACTATAGCTTCAAAAAAAGCATTCGCATGTGCTTTATCCCCTGTTTTAGACATACTCACCGCCGTATGTAACATTAAAGTTGGCATATATGATGCTTTTGAGTAGAGAGAAGAACTCTTTTTAAAGTAAGAAATAGCATTAGAATAATTCTTTCTTTTATAGTTCATCTCTCCAATCATATAATGAGCAAACGCAGGTTTATAATTGCGTTTAATTAACTCTTCATAATGATTGATAGCATCTGTATAATATTTCTTATTGTAAAATACTTTAGCATCAGTTGCAAGTTGTGCTGAACTTTTCTTAGATAATTTTGATTTTTTAGTCTTTTTAGGTGAAGAGTTTTTCAACTCTTTGGCTACAAGTGCTTTAAAATCATTTACATCTTTAACAAGTGCATTAAACTCTTTTTTCGAAATATACTTTGCATTTATATCATCTATTAAAAGTGACATCTCACTCATGATGATTTTCTGCTGTGCTATACTTGTTTCATTCTCTTGAACAACATCACTTAGTCTCTTCTCATATTCACTACTGTTTTGTGACTTTAAAGCATTGAGCTCATTCTGTTTTTTGAGATTTATTTTATTGTTATGTGCTTTTCTACTTAAACTCTCTATTATGCTTTGCAGTCCATCAATTCTTTCTCTCAGAGAATCAAGTTCATTTGCCTGATTATTACTTTTTACTGAAACTTTATGTAGTCTTTTTTTTGTATCTAAAATAACTTTTTCATTGGAAGTAAGACCGTAGGGGTTAGAACTTGTAAGATCACCAGCACCAAACGCAGAAGGTTCAGCACTAAATGAAAGAAGTGGAAAGAAGCAAGAGAGTAAAAAAACTATCTTACTATTTTTCATATATATTATTACTACTTAAAGCTACGGTAGTAGTTTAAAATCTACACGACGATTTTTAGCATAACAATCTTGAGTTTTATCAGAACACACTGGATTAGACTCACCATAACTTACCATTGAAATACGGCTACCGTCAATACCCTCAGCAACTAAAGCTTTTTTAACTGCATCTGCACGTTTAAGACCTAGTGCAAAGTTATACTCATCACTACCCCACTCATCACAGTTACCTTCAAGTTTAACATTGTACTGAGTAGCACCTGTTTTACCAAGCTCTGCAGCTTTAGAAATATTTGCTTTCATCTCTGAATCTAAATCGAACTTATCAAATCCGAAATATACAGCTGAAAGTTCTGATTCTATATCAGACATACTCATATGAGATAAGGCATCTGCACTAGATGAAGAATCAACCATACTGTTTTCTGAAGAAACAGTCTCAGTATCTACTGCTTTTACTTCTTGTGCAACTGGTGCTACTTCTTGCGTATTTGCTTTTGTATCTACAGCAGGCTCTTTTGAGCTACAACCACTAAAAACTAAAAGTGCTACTACAACACTTGAAAGTACTATACTTTTCATATTTGATATCCTCTACATTTAAAAATTGAATTATTATACCTAAAAAATATAAATAAAATTAAGTTTATTTATTTTTACCAGTCCATTGATTGCACTTTTCCATATTTAAGAGGGAAAAGATAGTTTTTATTGTGTTTGAGACGAATAATTCCAATGCTACTTTGATTTTTATAATTTTTTATAAAAAGAATAGCATCCCCATCTTGTGAGAATCTTGGAAACTCATTTATACCTGTAGCTGTAAGTCTACGTATAAAATCTGTTTTCATTGAAATAAGATGTAAATTAAAAGTATTTCGCTCAAAGGCATTCGATGTTTCTCTAGCTTTATAAACTATATACTCGCCATTAGAACTACATGCTGAGTTACTCTTACCATAGTAAACCATCTGTTCTACTTCTTTAGTATCAAGACGTTTAGAGAATACATTTGGGTACCCCAGTCTTGAAGAGATAAATATAATACGATTTTTATCCATAAACTGTGCATTGACATCTATACCACCATAAACTGTTTCTCGTCTATAAGTATGCTTATCTACATTATAAGTGTATATATCAGGTTGCCCATGTTTTGCCATAGTTAAAAGTAAAGTTTTTCCATCACGACTTACATCAGAACAGATCATCATACCATCTGAAGATATAATAGTAGATACTTTAACTGTTTTGATATCTACATATTTAAGTGTTGGTTTAACTTCATCCAATGATGTATAGTAAAAAGCATTTTGTGATTTATTAGCCCACTTAGGAAAAATATTGAACCCACCCTTTAAAATAACATGTTGATAAGAAAGAGAGTAATCTGATATTACAATTTCACTTTTCTTTGGTCCTACTATGCGAGAAAAAATAACCTTACGCTTCATCCAAGCAACAGAAGGCTCTCCCATAAACTCATTTATATCATATGCAATTGCATGTGAAACGAACATATATATATTATCTCTACTTACTTTATAGCTTTTAGAAAAAACATTCATATCATCTTGAATAAGTTTTATATCAACATTTAAAGCACCATTATCATCTTCATACATTTTATAGCGAAGCACATAATTCATATCTTTGTTTTCAACTAAAACAGATGTATCATTATAGTGTGTCTCTCTATGATATCTATCAACATTAAAAAGGCTGATTACATTTAAATCTGCAATAACTGCTTTAAAAAATTGTAATTTAAATGTATCATCATAACTTATTGAAGAATCTTCAACTGCTAGTGATGGTAGGGCATCAACCTTCTTAATAACTTCTATTGTTGCATCACCTGCAAACAAAAGTCCAAATGTCATCAATAATGAAAAAATAATTTTCAATTTCTACTCCTTAGATATCAATATTACAATGGTTCTACTCGAACTATTGTGTGGATTTTTTGGAAATATAATATGTTTTAGTCTTTTTTTAATCTTATCTGCTTCAGCATTCAGTGCTGCATTATTTGAGTAGTTTAAAACTCTAAAATCGAGAACTTTCCCTAAACTATTTAACTCAATAACAGTTTTAACACTACTCCCTTGTGAGTTAGCGGGAACATGAAAGTATTGGTAAACTATAGCCTGAATTTTAGCTAAATATTCATTAACCTCTTGGGCTGTAGAACTAGCAGAAGTATCATTGTGTGTTTTAACATTATCTAAATTATTAACCTTGTCTGAAATAGATTTTATATCATTAACTTCACTACGTTTTATCTTTTTTTGAATATCTAGAAGTCGCTTATTATTATGCTGTTTTAGAACTTCTTTTTTAGGTGTAATTTTTTTTGTCCAGACATCACTAAAAAGATTATTTATATCTATATTTTTTTTAGGAGTAACTACTGGCTCAGATATTGAGGAAGTTGGTTCTTCTCTTTTAGCTTGAACATTTTTTTCTTTTGGTATTTCCAAAGAGATAGAAATAAAATTATCTTTCTTAAGAGCAAAAGTGTTAATTTTAGAAGGGCTAAAAAGGGTCATTGCCCCAAGTATAAAAAAGAGAGTAAATAGGCCTAAAGATAAAAGACCACTAAGATAAAAATTAGTGTTATTATTATCCATTTGTTGCTAAAGAGACCTCAGAAAATCCAGCTTGTTTAACAGCTGCCAATATTGACATAACTAAACCATAGTCCAAGCTTTTATCTGCGCTAATAAGTACTGTGGCTTTTTTATCTAACTTACTTGAATAGAGTAAAAAATTATCCATAAATGCATTTAAGAGATAAGAATCTTTATTTATTTTTACATTTCTATCTTTGTCAATACTAATATGAACAGGTGGAATTTTAGAGAGTTGTTGTTGTGTTGAGCCCTGAGGTAGTTTTATATTTTCTTCATAGATGATGTTAGGTGCTATAACCATAAGAATAGCGAGAAGAACGAGCATAACATCTACAAGAGGTGTTATGTTTAACTCAGGTTTGTCATCCCAATCGTATAACATTTTATGCCTTACGAGCTAGTATCGCATCACTTTGCATTTGAAGATAAGAGATTAACTCAAATGATTTTCTTTTTAGTACCTGGTGATAAGTATATGCGAAAATAGCAACAAAAATACCGGCAGCCGTAGCGATAAGTGCATCACTTACACCAGTAGCTATTACAGACATACTACCAGATGTTTGACCAATATGTGTAAAGGTATCTAAAATAGAGACCACTGTACCAAAAAGACCTATAAAAGGTGTAGTTGATGCAAAAATAGAGAGGATAGAGAGACCCTTAGTTGCTTCTTTAGTTGCAGCGAGCATACCCAGTCCTAAAACTTCTTTTGAAATATTATTACTTGTTTTAATAAAATTATTTAAAAAAGAGTTTTCATTAACAGTTGTAGCACCCATTAAAAGTGATTCTAAAGAGTTACTCTCTTTATCAGTCCAACTACTAATAGAAAAATATCTATAGAAAAACACCCAGTTTAAAACTATAAAGTATACTGCTAAAAGAGCGAGTACACCTATAGTTACAGGATGACTTTTAAGATAAAAATCTATTAAGTTGTTTAACATATTGTTATATTAACTTTTGAGCAGCAGATTCAATTCTAGCTGAAACAGATGCAATAGCAGAACTAGAGTCTGCAACATCTTTAATAAGTTTCTTAGCATCATCAAGAGCTTGCGCAATTTCAGATTCATTAGCACCACGAATAGCAGCAGCACCCTCAACTAATATAATAACTTTTTCTTCGTCTACTTGAACAAGACCCCAGTTGATAACAATTGCTTCAACTGTTTTGTCTTCTTTTTCAACATCTACTACACCACTTGTTAAAAGTGTTGTAAGTGATGCATGTCCAGCAAGTACTCCGAACTCTCCCTCTTCACCAGGAAGAACTACACTAAGAGCTTGACCATTATAGATCTCACCATTAGGAGTTAGGATTTCAAGATTAAATGTATCCATTATAGTCCTTTAAAAGCCAAAAGCTTATTTATTTTTAGCATCTTTAGCGATAGCTTCGTCCATACTTCCAACCATGTAGAAAGAGTTTTCAGACATGTGATCGAACTCACCAGCTAAAATACCTTTGAAACCTTTGATAGTATCTTCAAGTTTAACATATTTACCAGGAGCTCCTGTAAATACTTCAGCAACAAAGAAAGGCTGAGAAAGGAACTTCTCAATCTTACGAGCACGTTCAACAACATTTTTGTCATCTTCGCTAAGCTCATCCATACCAAGAATCGCAATGATATCTTGAAGGTCTTTATATTTTTGAAGAGTTTGCTGTACACCACGTGCTACTGCATAGTGCTCTTCACCTAAAATTTGTGGATCAAGTAATCTTGAAGTTGAATCAAGTGGATCAACTGCAGGATAAATACCTTTTTCAGCAATTTTACGGTTAAGAACTGTAGTTGCATCTAAGTGAGCAAAAACAGAAGCTGGAGCCGGGTCAGTTAAATCATCTGCAGGTACGTATACCGCTTGAACAGAAGTAATTGAACCTTTGTTCGTAGATGTAATTCTATCTTGTAATGCACCCATTTCACGAGCAAGAGTTGGTTGGTAACCAACAGCTGATGGAATACGACCAAGAAGTGCTGACATTTCAGAACCTGATTGAGCAAAACGGAAGATATTGTCAATGAACATAAGAACATCAAGACCTTTCTCATCACGGAAATACTCTGCCATAGTAATACCAGTAAGTGCGATACGGTTACGTGCACCTGGAGGCTCAGACATTTGACCGTAGCACAGTGCAACTTTGTCAAGTACGTTCGAATCTTTCATTTCGTAGTAAAGGTCATTTCCTTCACGAGTTCTTTCACCAACACCAGCGAAAACAGATAAACCGTCATGACCGTGTGCAACATTGTGAATAAGCTCCATGATGATAACTGTTTTACCAACACCAGCACCACCAAATAGTCCAACTTTACCACCCTTAGCGTAAGGAGCAAGTAAATCAACAACTTTGATACCTGTTTCAAACATTTCAGTAGTAGTAGACTGATCTACTAGTGGTGGTGGAGCACGGTGAATTGACCATGTTTCAGCATCTGTAACTTGTTCACCACCATCGATAGTTTCACCGATAACATTGAAAATACGTCCAAGAACTTTCTCTCCAACAGGAACTTTAATTGGTGAACCTGTAGCAGTAGCATCCATACCACGTACTAAACCTTCACTCATATCCATTGCAATCGTTCTAACACGACCGTCACCTAAGTGAGCTGCAACTTCTAACACTAGACGGTGAGTAGCACCTTCTAGATCAACTTTAACTTCAATTGCTTCGTTGATTACTGGAAGGTATCCATCAAAATCAACATCAACAACTGGGCCCATAACTTGACTAATTTTTCCAATCATATTATTATTCTCCATTATTTCATAGACTCCACACCACTGATAATTTCAATCAGTTCGGTAGTAATAGCAGCTTGACGTGCTTTATTAAACTTCACATTAAGAGACTTAACCATATCTTTTGCATTGTTTGTAGCAGTATCCATTGCTTGCATACGAGCTGAATGCTCAGCAGCAACAGAATCAATGAGTGCATAGTACATGTTAAAATCAACATATTTATTCACTAAAGAGTCTAGCATATCTTCTTCGTTTTGTGCTTCAACTTCTAACATTGAACTATGAGATTCTTCACATTTAAACTCATCAGTATCAACAGGTAAAATTTTCTTAACATGTAACTCTTGAGTTATTATGTTCTTATACCCATTATATACTATATGAAGAGCATCAATCTTCTCATCTTTATAGTCCATTATAGAAGTTCTGATGAACTCATCAGATCTTTTTTTGTCTGGTTTTGAACTTAAGTCAATAACAGAGTCGAAAAGTTCAACTTCATTATATTTAAAAAATTCTACACCTTTTTTACCGATTCCACGTAGACGTACTTTAACATTTTGATCTTTATACTCTTTGATAAGTTTTTTAACAGCTTTAATAGTTTGAATATTAAAACCACCACATAAACCTTTATCAGCAGTTACAAAAACAATGTCTACCATTTTTGGATTTTCAATCTTTTTAAAACAACGATTTTCAATTCCGCCAACTTTGGCACAGTTAATACGTCCAGCTATTTCGGCAATTACCTGATTCATTTTTTGAGCATAAAGACGTGAGCGTTTTGCAAGCTCTTCAGCACGACGAAGTTTCGCAGTTGAAACCAGTTTCATCGCACGTGTAGTCTTTTGAGTGTTCGAAACACTCTTTATCTGTCTTTGAATATCTTTTAGGTTTGCCATTGTTTATCCCTTAGTTAGCTACGAAGCTAGCTTTGAATTCTTCAAGTGCTTTTATTAAAAGTGCTTTAGTATCGTCATCAACTTTACTTGCACTTCTAATGTTTTCAAAGATTTGAGGATAAGATGCTTCAATAAATGGATACATTTCAGACTCAAAACGAACAACATTAGATGCATCCATATCGTCTAAGAAACCTTCATTACCAGCAAAAATGATAGCAACTTGTTTCTCAGCAGAAAGTGGAGAGAAAGGCCCTTGTTTAAGGACTTCAACCATTCTTTGACCACGTTCAAGTTGGTTACGAGAAACTTCATCAAGATCAGAAGCGAACTGAGCGAATGCTTGTAGTTCACGATACTGAGCAAGGTCAAGTCTAAGTGTACCAGCAACTTGTTTAGTAGCTTTAATCTGAGCAGCACCACCAACACGAGAAACTGAAAGACCAACATTAATTGCTGGACGAACACCCGAGTTGAAAAGATCTGTTTCTAAGAAGATTTGACCATCAGTAATTGAAATAACGTTAGTTGGGATATAAGCCGCAACATCACCTGCTTGAGTTTCAATAATTGGAAGAGCAGTAAGTGAACCAGCTCCCTCTTCATCTGACATTTTTGCAGCACGCTCAAGTAAACGAGAGTGAACATAGAAAACATCACCAGGATAAGCTTCACGACCCGGAGGACGACGAAGAATAAGTGACATTTCACGGTATGCAACTGCATGCTTAGAAAGATCATCATATACAATTAGACCATGGCGTGCATTATCACGGAAGTATTCTCCCATTGTAACACCAGTATATGGAGCTAAAAATTGTAGTGCAGCAGCTTCCGCAGCAGTTGCAGATACAATGATAGTGTACTCTAAAGCACCATGCTCTTCTAAACGACGAACGATTTGTGCAACTGTAGACTCTTTTTGACCGATTGCTACGTATACACAAGAAACACCATTACCCTTTTGGTTAATGATAGTATCTATTGCAACTGTAGTTTTACCAGTTTGTCTGTCACCGATGATAAGCTCACGTTGTCCACGTCCAATTGGAACGAGTGCATCAATTGCTTTAATACCAGTAGCTAAAGGCTCATGAACAGATTTACGATTCATAATTCCAGGTGCTTTTTCTTCTACGAAACGAGTTTCAGTAGTTTCAATTGGACCCTTACCATCTATTGGCTCACCAAGTGCATTAACAACACGACCAAGAAGTGCATCACCAACTGGAACACGTAAAAGTTTTCCAAGACGCTTAACACTCATACCTTCACGAAGTTCTGCACCGGCACCTAAGATAACAACACCAACGCTGCTCTCTTCAAGATTCATTACAAGACCTTGAGTTCCATCTTCAAACTCAACCATTTCTCCAGCCATAACATTGCTAAGTCCGTAAACTCGTGCAACACCATCAGCATAAGAAACAATCTTACCTGTTTCGTTAATATCAACATTTAGTTCAAAATTGTCAATACGTTCTTTAATTATTGAGCTGATTTCATCAGCTTGAATTTTTGCTACCACTATTGTTCTCCTCTTATGAAGTTAAATTGCTTTAATTATATGTTCTATAATTTGACTATCTATTCTATCTTTAGATAGATTAATCTCTATTCCAAGACCTGCTACTTCTACTTTAATACCATTAAAATCATTCTTAACAAATGCTAATGTTATAGTAGAATTAAATTTCTTACTTAAACCACTGCTTAGTTCAGTTAATACTGAAGTTTCAATGTCACTATCACTAAAGATAACTCCATCATAAGTTTTAGTTGCATTAGCGATATCTTTTTTTAATTCTTTAGCAATTGCTGGAATTATATTAATACGTTTCTTTTCAACTAGTAGTTTAATTAAGTTGTTTATTTTGTCTGATGATGCTGATTTAACTGCGCTTAAAAGAATATCTGATTTATCATTCGCATTTACATGCGGATTATCAAGAATACTCATAAATTTTGCGTTATCAAATGATTCAGCTAATACAGAAAAAATCTCTGTAATATTTTTCATAGACTCTAGATCAGAACCTGCGTTTAAAGCTTTAATGTATTTTTTTGCAATAAGTTCTTCCATTTAAGCAACCTTTTTCAAAATAACATTAGCCATAGCTTCTTTATCAAAGTCACTTGAACTTTGAGTCAGAGTCTCTGTAATAACATTTTCAACAACACTGCGAACCATTGATCTTTGAGCATAATTTCTACTAGTAGTAGACTGCTTAGTTAATGTTTCTAAATCTAACTCACACTGAGTCATGATATTGTCGTTAAGTATTTTGTTCTCTTTTTTAGATAACACTACTAATTCTAGTGCAAATTTCTCTGCATCAGATATTTTAGCAAGTGCCTCTTTTTTAAGAGTAACTGATTCATCAAGTTTATCCTGAACCATTTTCAATCTATCAGCAATTGCTTGACTTCTTGAAGCAAAGAAATTCTTTGCAGGTTCTCCAACTAGATACCAAACAAGCCCAGCAAATAGTAAAAAGTTTACTGTACGTTGTACAATATCTGTTCCACCATCATGTGCAGCTTCAGATGCAAATGCATAAGTTGATATCATTAGCATTAGTACTAAAATTCTACTCACATTACACCCTTATATTTGACTAAATTTAGCTTTAACAGCTTCTTTAAACACTGGAACTTCTTTCATTAAATCAGAAGTCAACTCATCTTTAGCTTTAGCGAGAGATTGCTCAAACTCTAAATATTCACTAGCAAGTTCAGCGCGTTTTGCGTCTAACTTACTCTCAGCTAATTCCTTAGCATCCGTAATAACTTTTTCTCTTAGGGCCGCAGCTTCTAGTTTAGCAGTCATAACTATTGATTCAGCTTTTGCATTAAGTGTGCTGATTTCTTCATCATTAGAACCTACTTTATCGAGGTCTTTTTTGATGTCTTCATCACGCTTATTCATAAAGCTAAATAATGGATTATAAAGCCAACTATTTAGAACGGCTATAAGCGAAACAAATACAACAAATGTAACCAAGAGTAGTATTGGATTTATATCTAACATAGCACCTCCTAAAAGTTGCGAGATTATACTATGTTTAAATTGAAAGGATAGTTAAATGAGGGAGAAGTTTTTATATTTGTTAGTTTAGTCTCTAATACGTGACATGAAATCTTCTATGTCACTCTCTGAATCGAAACTAATTGTAAGTGACTTTGAACTGGTTTTAATTTTATAGCCTAAAAATTCTAGCTTATCTTTTACCTGTGAAAAGTTATATCCAGGAAGAGGCTTTTTAACAACTTCTCCTATTTCTAATGTTTTCATCGACTTTATCATCGCTTCAACTTCACGAACACTTAGTTTCTGTCCGACAATAGAATTGACCATTAACTGCTGTTCTTTATCACTTAGCCCTACTAAAACTTTTGCATGGCCCGCAGTGATTTTTTTCTCTAAAAGAGCTTTTTGTGTCTTGGCAGAGAGTTGTAAAAGTCTTAATGTATTTGTAATATGTGTTCGACTTTTATGAATTACATTTGCTAATTCATCATGTGTATATTTATGAAGTTTAATAAGTTCTCCATATGCTTGAGCTAACTCAACTGCATTTAACTCTTCACGTTGAATGTTTTCTATCAGAGCAAACTGACGCATTTTTTGCTCATCTGAGTTAAGTACAATAGCCCGAATTTCTTTGAGCTTAGCTATTTTACTTGCACGAAAACGTCTCTCTCCCGCTATAAGAACATAGCCATCAATATCTTCAGTCACAACAATTGGTTGGATAAGTCCATCATTTTTAATAGACTCAGCTAACTCTACTAGTGATGCTTCATCAAATGATTTTCTTGGTTGAAATGGATTTGGTCTAATCTCTTTAAGAGAAATTTCAATGATTTCATCACGTTGGGAGCCTTCATTTTCATAAGCATCATCCATCTCACCCAAAAGAGCATCAAGTCCTCGTCCTAATTTTTGTGTCTTCATTATCTTATTATTGCCTGCGCTAGATTTTGGTAAGCGATTGAACCACTTGATTTCACATCGTAAAGAATTGCAGGTTTCCCAAAAGATGGAGACTCTGCTAGTTTCACATTCCGTGGAACTACAATGTATTTATCATTATCATCTTTAAAAAGTTTTCCTTTAAAGTGCTGTTTTAAATCTGCAAAAACTTGTTTTGAAAGGTTATTTTGAGAGCTAAACATAGTAGGTAAAAAACCTTTTATAGTAAGTTTAGTATTTATAGACTTTCTTACTAGTTTTACAGTGTTTAAAAGCTGTGCAAGACCCTCAAGAGCAAAAAATTCACACTGAATAGGAATAATAACTGAGTTAGATGCAGAGAGTGCATTTATAGTCATTGGTCCAAGGGCTGGAGGCGAGTCAATTATGATGTAGTCATAATCCTTTCTTACATTTGCAATAGCATTTTTAAGAACTAGCTCACGTCCTTTTGCTTTATCTGCATCATAGTACTCTTTTTCTATTCCAACTAAACCTATGTTTGATGGAGCTAAATGAAGAGTAGGAAGGTCTGACTTTAAAATAATATCTTTTAGTTTTTTAGTCCCGATGAGTACATGGTAAATGTTAAACTCATAGTCATTTCTATGAAAACCTAAAGATGTAGTTGCGTTTGCCTGTGGGTCTGAGTCTATTAAAAGAACTTTTTTCTCTGCCACGGCGAGAGAGGCTGCTAAGTTTACGGCAGTAGTAGTCTTACCTACACCACCTTTTTGATTTGCAATTACGATTACTTCACTCATCTTAAACTGTACACCTTTTGCCCATTTATATTTAAACTTCCATCATCTTCAAGCACTGCTTCACTGAGTGAAACTTTTTCGCCATTTATATGTGTGAAGAATTTTTGATTAGTCTGAAAGTTTAACTTATATTTACTAAAAACTTGCTTCCATAAAGAGACTTTTTCAATATTTATAAAATATTTTTCTAGAAGAGTTTTTTTATCTAAACTTATATCTAAACTGCCAAATATACTTTCATTATTATGTATATTCAAACCGACACCACAAACAAGGATATCTCCAACTACATTTGTAATCATTCCCCCAATTTTGCTCTCATTTATATAGAGATCATTTGGCCATTTGAGAAAAACTTTTGAACCGAATTCTTCTAGAGTCTCTTTTAAAATATAGGAAAAATAGATAGATGCAGATTCTAGTTTTAAGTCTACTGGTAAATCTTTGAGAGAAACAGCAAATGAAAGAAATAGGTTTCCTTCTTTTGAGATCCAACGATTATCACGACTTCCTATTCCTGCTGTTTGTATCTCTGCTACGATAGCTAGCGGAAGTTCTAGTGATTTACGTTTAAGTAAATCTTTTAAGTATGTTTGTGTTGAGGGGAGACTCTTAAAGAAAAGTGTCTTCAAGTGCTAATCTTTTTCCGTTTATGTAAGCTATAACGCTCATCTCTTTTTTTGATTGTGGTTGTACTGTGTAAATTTTAACAGAGCCCTTAGAACAAGCCACTAAAATATTATCAGAGTTTATCTCTAAAATAGTACCACTTTTTCCAAGTGCACACTTGTCTGTAAGTTCTACTTTTTTAAGCTTCATTCCATTCTCTAAATAAACTCCAGGCCATGGTGTAAATGCACGGTATTTACTATAAAGTGTATGTGCATCGTCAAACGAGACTAAACCATCTTGTTTTGTAATCTTTTTACAATGTGTAGACTCTTCATCATTTTGTTTAACAGGAGTGTAACTTTCAAAATTTTGTAAAACATCTACTGTTAGTGAAATAGCCACCTGAGTGAGTGAATCAAAAAGAGTTGCAACCATCATATCTTTAGGAACATTCATCGTGTCTATTTTAAGTATATCACCGGTGTCAAGTCCCTCTTCCATAAGCATCGCTGTTACACCAGTTACTTTGTCATCATTAAGTAGTGTCTGTTGAATTGGGCTAGCACCACGGTACTGAGGTAATATAGAAGCATGAAGATTAATACAGGGTGCATGGTCTAAAATAGCACGCGGGAGAATCTGTCCATAGGCGGCTACTACTATATAGTCACACTCTATTTTTAAAAGCTCTGCTACAGTATCTTCATCACGAAGTCTTGTTGGTTGATAAACCTCTATATCTTTACTCTGAGCTAAAACTTTAACTTCAGGGGCAGTCATAATTTTTTTACGACCAACAGGTTTATCAGGTTGTGTGTAAACAGCAACAACTTCTATACCAGGCTCATCTATAAGTCTCTCTAAAATTTTCTCAGCATAATCGGGTGTTCCCATAAAGATAACTTTCACTATTTTCCCTTTGTAAAGAGTGTTCCACCCTTATGTATTTTATCGAGTGTATAACTTCTTGCATCACTAAGATCAAACCCACTAGCTAAAAACATATCTATATTTGACTCTAAAAGATAAGCAGCAGCTTTTAGTTTAGTCACTATACCGCCAGTTGCAAAAACATTGTTGGGTGTAGCTTCTTTTAAAAGCTCCTCTTTACTTATACTGTTTACAATTTTGAGAACTTTTGCATTCTCTTCTTTTCTAGGGTCTGAGTCATAATAAGCATCGATATCTGAGAGTATCATAAGCAGGTCAGCATCTATATTTTTTGTTATATATGCTGAGAGTTGATCGTTGTCCCCTACTTCTAACTCATCAGTAGAAGTTGCATCGTTTTCATTTACTATAGGGATAACACCATTATCTAGTAAAACTTCTACAGTATTTCTAATACGACTAATATCATCAACTTTATCTAGGTTTACGGCAGTTACTAAAACCTGTGAACATAAAAGATTAAATTCTGCAAATTTTTTAGCATATTTATTCATAAGTATTGGTTGCCCTAAAGATGCTAAAGCTTGTTTGTTTTTTATGATGTTTCTATCGAGTTTTAAAACTGTAAAACCCGCTGAAACAGCACCTGAAGAGACAAGTATCACTTCATTTTTTTCTTTTAGCACAGCTAAAAAGTCTACTAAAGATTGCATACGACCTAAAGCGACTTCTCCATCTTGTGTTAAAACTGCACTACCAACTTTAACAACTATGCGCATAAACTATACTCTGTCCGACTGAACTAAGTTAAAGAGTGCATGTTTAAGTGCATCAATGTTTTTATGTGTAGCTGAAGAGATAGGTGCTATTAAATAAGGTAATGTTTTATCAAAACCGAGTTCTGCATCTGCACTCTCTTGAATATAAAAAGGAAGTTTTGAGTCGAAGTCAAACTCGTTATTATAAGTTGCTTTAAGACCTAACATTTCAATGAACTCATTTACCTGAGGTGCTAGGTCATCTGGAGCTATTACATCTGAACGAGTAAGGGCAATAGCAAACTTACTCTCACCTAAGATGTCTGAGAAAGATGCTATTTCATCTTTTAGAACTTCTATCTGCTCTTTAAGCTCTCTATAATTACCTAAGTCAATCATATAAAGCAGAATTTTTGTACGTTCAATATGACGTAAAAACTTAATACCAAGACCTTTACCCTCATGTGCTCCACCAATAATTCCAGGAATATCAGCCATAACAAATGACTCAAAGTCACCTATATTTACTTGACCGAGTTTAGGAGTTAGTGTTGTAAACTCATAGTTTGCAATCTCTGGACGAGCATTAGATACCGTAGAGATAAGTGTAGATTTTCCAACATTTGGAAAACCAACAAGCCCAACATCTGCAATAAGCTTAAGGTCAAGCTTTATAGCTCTTGTCTCACCCTTTTCGCCAGGTTGAGAATATGTAGGTCTCTGGTTTGTAGGAGATTTAAAGTGAGTATTTCCAAGCCCACCTTTACCACCTTCAAGGAACTTCGCTTCTTGTCCATCTGTTGTCATATCAAAAAGAACATCACCTGTTTCCATGTCGATGATTTGAGTCCCTGGAGGAACAATAATTACTGTTTTACTTCCAGATTTTCCACTACAGTTTCTACCCTCACCTGGTTTTCCACCATCAGCTTTAATGTGCATCTTTCTTTGAAAACGAGAAAGTGTATGAGTGTTGTTATCACATTTGAAGTGAATATCTCCACCTTTTCCACCATCACCACCATTTGGTCCACCATTAAGAACAAATTTTTCACGACGGAATGCTACACACCCTTGCCCACCTTTTCCTGAGCTAACTGTTAATTCGACGCTGTCTGTGAACATTTGATTTCCTTGATGTTAAATACTTAAAAAATGACTTTTAAAAAAAGAGTTAGTTATTAAATATTTGTTGTTTTAGTTGAGAATATTTTAAATTCTGAAGTGAGGTAAAATATTTGGGACAAAGCCCAAATAATGTAGAGTTATACTGCAGGTATAATTGAAACTTGTTGACGTTTTTTGTCTTTTCTTTCGAATGCAACAACACCATCAACTAAAGCGTATAAAGTATGATCTTTACCCATACCCATGTTTTTACCTGGGTGAACTTTCGTTCCACGTTGACGAATAACTATGTTACCAGCGATAACAGATTCTCCACCATATTTCTTTACACCAAGTCTTCTACCAGCTGAGTCACGATTATTCTGTGTACTACCCTGTCCTTTCTTATGTGCCATTTTATGCTCCTACTTTTAGTTTAGCTTATGCAGCTATTTTCGTGATACGAACACGAGTGAAGTCTCTTCTGAAACCACGTTTAACTTTACTATCTTTACGACGACGTTTCTTAAAAGTAATAACTTTTCTATCACGGCCTTCTCTGATAACTACTGCTGTAACTACAGCACCTTCAACAAAAGGTGCTCCCATTTTAAGCTCACCAGCGTTAACTGCTAAAACTTCTTTGATTTCTAAAGTAGTACCAGCTTCAAGTGACATTTTATCAAGTGATAATTCATCACCCTCTGTTACTTTATACTGCTTACCACCATTTTTAATAATTGCGTACATCTACGGTCCTTAAATATGTATGTATTTCTACAAAAAGTCCGGAATTATATCTAACTTAGCTTTAAGTTATGTTTAATGCTAAAATTATATCTATATTTTCTTCTTTTCATAAAATTTTCTGAGCCATCTATCGAGAGGATTTATCATCTTATAAATCACAGGCACTACTAAAAGTGTTAATATCATAGAGCTTAAAAGTCCACCCATTACAGCTATAGCCATGGGAGCCTTTGTTTCACTCCCTAAACTCGTACTTATAGCTAAAGGGAGCATTGCAAAGATCATGGCAACTGTTGTCATAAGTATAGGACGAAGTCGCTTTTCTCCTGCTTGGATGAGTGCTTCATCTACATTTTTTCCCTTATTCATCGCATCATTTGCAAAATCGACTAAAAGAACTGCATTTTTTCCAACCATTCCCATAAGTAACATAAAGCCAATCATAACAAAAAGGCTAAAACTTTGTCCTGTCAGATAAAGAGCTATCAT